>Ga0187217_1001127_pt1 | contig 11084 bp, 15 predicted proteins | sample 15SPOviralmetaG_FD_130165 | JGI IMG/M metagenome (GOLD analysis project Ga0187217, IMG submission 130165) | Marine viral communities from the oligotrophic San Pedro Time Series (SPOT) site, San Pedro Channel, CA, USA - 15 SPOT_SRF_2010-09-15... | ecosystem: Environmental > Aquatic > Marine >... | reverse complement strand
GAGTGTCAGGAAATGATTGATAAAGCAATTGACAAACACAATAAAACTGCTACAATTATAAGTGCCATCCTCGGCAGTATCCTCCTTGCGTTTTATTCGCACGGTGTGTTATCATTAGTAGGTCGTGTCTGATGGCTGCGGTGCTCCCCTTTGGCGGGTTCAGGAGTAGCGGCGACAGGAACCTGCCATAAAATTTCATTATACATAATGACAAGATGCATTTTTATTCTGTGGAATACTGGCAGAGCAATTGGGAAACTCTGATGGAAAGAGTGGAGAACGGAGAGACGATAGGCGTAGAGAACGATAAAGGGGAAAGAGCAGTGATGATGCCTGCAGACGAGGAACTCATACGAATACACACAACACACGATGATGCTTCCTAAGGGACTGTCGCCTAACGGTTAAGGCCCACTGCTTATAACGGTGTGACCTGGGTTCAACTCCCAGCAGTCCTACCTTGGAGGATTAGCAATCTGGTGAATGCAGCAAACTCATAATTTGCCTAAGGCGAGTTCGATCCTCGCATCCTCTATTGACAGAAACCCTGTCTAACCCTTATAATACTAAGGTCAACAAACGAAACAATGACACTGACTATCAAGTTCAAGAAAGATATCCAAACCCTAAAGGGTGCGGTAAATGGAGAGTTTTTCCTTGATGTGAAGAATCCGAAACTTCTCAAAAAGGTCCGTCGTTATTATGAAAACAGTGGTGTTGTCTTTTCAGGCGATGCTCTTGATGATTATGATATTTTGATGGAACAAATCTCTGTCGATCTTGAAGCAGTCGAAGCATGAACGATCTAGATCCCAAGTCTGTTGCCTCAACTAAAACTATTGTTATTCATGAACGATTTCCTTATCGGTTCGTTCAAAGGGGTTACATTCAATTGAATGGTAAACCAGACTTTCGTATGCAAAAAGCAAATGAGTATACTAAAAAATACTCTGATGTTTATTTGTTTGATAATGGAGATCAAATGCTTCTTGCTATTGAAGACTCCGAATATCCTAAATGGTTAGATCCAGATGGTGTTCCTTGTTATACAAAAGACTCGGTAAGTCGTGTAAACTAGCCCTGGTCGGGATGATCCCAAAGTCACGGATGGACTTTAACAGGACTGGTGGAGTCATTAGACCCTCTAAAAACTAAATAAAAAAGAGTTATTAATTTATTAAAATGTCAACACAAGGAAAAGCAGCAAAGTCTGCAAGCGGAGCAGCAATGTCAAAGTATGATGTTGAAGTGGAAGCTAGACTCAAAGCACTTGAAGAAAAGGTTGCAGCACTAGAATCTAGTGATAAAGCACAACAAGAAGTTGATGCAAGGTTTATTGAGTTGGAGACAAAAGTCAACAAACTCTGGAACTAATTGGTTCTTGCCATTCCTTAAGGCAAGTGGTGCGGATGGAGTAGCACTCCCGCCTAGTTTCTTGCCTCTAGTTAAAGGGCAAGTGGCGTGCATGTAAAGACCTTATAGAGACGGTTGACAACAACCGTCTTTTTTTGTATGATTATAAAAAATACTGACTATATGAAAGTTGCTCTAATTACTGGTATTACGGGGCAAGATGGATCATATCTCGCAGAACTACTTCTTGAAAAAGGATATCAAGTTCATGGTATTGTTCGTCGTTCGTCCTTGATTAATACGCATCGTATTGATCATATCTACAAAAAACTACATCTTCATTATGGTGATTTGACTGATGCTATTAATTTAGTAAGTGTTATTAAAAAAGTCAAACCTAATGAGATCTATAATCTTGGTGCTCAGAGTCATGTAAAAGTTTCTTTTGAGACACCAGAGTATACTGGACAAGTCGATGCACTTGGCACTCTACGAGTCTTGGAGGCAGTCAAACTCCTTGGGATGGAGAAAGAGGTTCGGATCTACCAAGCATCTACTAGTGAACTGTATGGGAAGGTTCAGGAGGTTCCTCAAAAAGAAACTACTCCTTTCTACCCACGTTCTCCATATGGAGTTGCTAAACTGTATGGATATTGGATTGTGAAGAATTACCGCGAGTCATATGGAATGTATGCTTGTAGTGGTATTCTTTTTAATCATGAATCTCCACGTAGGGGAGAAACTTTTGTAACTAGAAAAATTACAAGAGGTTTGAAAGCAATTTCTGAAGGAAGAGAAAAGGTTCTTTATCTTGGAAACCTAGATGCAAAACGTGATTGGGGTCATGCAAAAGATTATGTTGAAGCAATGTGGTTAATGCTTCAACAAAAAGAACCTAAAGATTATGTTATTGCTACAGGAAAACAACACTCTGTTAGAGATTTTATAAATCTTTCTGCACCATACTTTGGATTTGATTTAGAGTGGCATAGTAATGGTGTTGATGAAATTGCCCTAGATAAGAATACGAAAAAAACAATCATTGCAGTTCATCCCAAATATTTTAGACCAGCAGAAGTTAATTCTTTACTAGGAGATCCAACCAAAGCAAATACAGAACTTGGGTGGCAACCAAAAATAAATTTTAAAGAATTAGTTGAGGAGATGTGTAATTATGAATCTTGATTCCAAAATATACGTTGCTGGTCATACTGGATTAGTTGGATCTTCTATTGTTAGGCAACTGAGAAAAGATGGATATACTAATATTATATTCATCAAATCTAGAGATTTAGATTTGAGAGATAAGGATGCAGTGGATAGGTTCTTTGCAATCCATCAACCAGAATATGTTTTTTTAGCAGCAGCAAAGGTTGGGGGTATCCTTGGCAATAGTAATTATAAAGGTGAATTTATATATAATAACCTTATGATTCAAACAAATGTTATTGATTCTTCTTATAAAAATGGTACAAAGAAACTTCTTTTCCTTGGATCTTCATGCATTTACCCTAAAGTTCCTACTCTCCCAATCACAGAAGATCAACTTCTGACGGGTCCTTTAGAACCAACGAATGATGCATATGCGATTGCAAAAATTGCTGGGATTACAATGTGCAAATCCTATTATAAACAATATGGATTTAATGCTATTAGTGTGATGCCATGCAATCTATATGGCATTAATGATAACTTTCATCCAAAGAACTCACACGTTCTTCCAGGCATGATTCGTAGATTTCATGAAGCAAAAGAGTTGGGAACAGAGACCGTGACATGTTGGGGTGATGGTACACCTAAAAGAGAGTTTTTGAACGTACAAGATCTTGCAAGTGCTTGTGTATATTTAATGAATAACTATAATGATCCTGATAATATTTTGAATGTAGGATCTGGTGAAGAAATTTCTATCAAGGAATTGGCAGAGATGATTGCAAAAGTTGTTGGGTATAAAGGAACCATTGAATGGGATACCTCAAAACCAAATGGAACTATGAGAAAAGTCATGGATGTCTCTAAATTGAAGGCAACTGGATGGGAACCAACAGTTGATCTTTATAATGGTATACACGAAGCATACAATTGGTATTGTGAAAATTATGATCGGATTTAATCATATTGGAAGACTGGGGCGTAGTAGTAATCAAATGTTTCAGTATGCAGCACTACGGGGAATTGCTGCTAATGCGGGAGTAAATTTTTGTTTTCCTTATTATAAAAATGCTGTTGATGATGGTCTGGGTAATGATAATAGAACAGAATTATTTGATTTCCTAGAAATGTCTTCGGTCAATGAATTGAATATTCAAAGTATTGATTCTTCTAGATCTATTATTCCAGAAGAATATTTTCATTATAATAAAGAAGTGCATGAAAATTGTCCAGACTCTGTATCTCTATTTGGATTTTTTCAGTCTGAAAAATACTTTAAAAATGTAGAAAATATCATTCGTGAAGATTTTACCTTCAAGGAGGATATCAGAAATCCTTGTCAAGAGATGATGAGTGAATTGGATGGTCAAGTTATTGGGCTTCATATTCGTAGGAAAGACTACCTGACCAACCCCAATCATTGCGCTCTGGACATTTCATATTATGAGGAGGCACTATCTCGGTTCCCAGATGATGCCACAGTCATTGTATTTTCTGATGATTCTGCATGGTGCCATGACTCTGGATTCTTTTCAGAAGATCGTTTCCTAATTGCCGAAGACAATAGTGGATACGTTGATCAATGTTTGATGAGTATGTGTAGTGATTTTATTATTGCAAATTCTTCATTCTCTTGGTGGGCAGCATGGTTGGGTAATAAAGGTAAAGTGATTGCTCCTAAAAGATGGTTTCCTGCAGATGATAAAGACACAAGCGACATTTATTGTCCAGGTTGGGAAGTTATTTAATGTTATATGTAACTGGTGCTAGTGGACTTTTAGGTAGAAAGGTTATTGAAAGATCTGGAGATCTTGCAATTAAGGCAATATCATATAGAGATTTTGTTCCTGATGTCTTTGATTCCCATCAAAGTTCTTGCTTGCTTCATATGGGATGGTCTTCTAAACCTGGAATAAAAGATGAAGATATTCTTAACAGAGACGTTAAAACTAGTGAGATATTGTTTAATCAATATTTAAGTAAAAATCCTAAAGGCAAGATAATTTTTACTTCAACTGCTGGTGATATGTACACAGATAATCATCCTTGTATATCTACAGAATCAAATATTCCAAGTCCGAGAACAAGATATGGAGAATGTAAATTACAGACTGAATGTATTTTAGAAAGGTTAAATTGCAAATCTGTCGTTCTCCGTATATCGAATATATGGGGTGGAAATCCTGATTCAAAAAGACAAAATGGATTAGTTGATAAGTTGATTAGGGTTGTTAACACTGACGAAGAGGTGCAACTTTCTGTAAATCTAAGTTCCCATATTGATTTAATTCACGTTGATGATTTGGTAACTTTGATTTATAAGATAGTAAATAATGTGTCTATGGAACATAGAATGTTCTTGGTGGGTGGACAAAGTATTTGTATATGGGATATAATAGATATAGTATCCAGAAAAGGATATTTAAAATTAAAGGTAGATCAAAGAGATAAAGAACCAACTTTTATTTCTATAGATTCTAGTAAAGTTAAGAGTGCATTTGATTGGGAAATTGGGAACTATCTAAAATGAAAATTGCTGTGACATTCTGGGGAACTGGATTGTATTTAAATTTTTTGCCACAATGGTATGAAAGATTAGAAAAATATTTTTTACCTTCTGCCGATAAACACTACTTTGTTTATACAGATGGTGAGTTGGATGATGCTCCCGATAATGTTACTAGAATGGAAATTCCGGACTATGGATTTCCAGAGACCTTTCATATGACATTTGAAGAACTCTTACGTTTGGAAGAGAATACAAAGGATTTTGATTGGTTAGTTACTGTTGATGCTGATCTTTATGTACAGCAAGAGATTACCTATGAAGAATTTTTTGATGACTCTAAGAAATATTTTGGAGTTCATCATCCATGCCACTTCATGAAAATGACTCCCCATAATAAATATCCGGGATCATATGATCATAATGAAAAGTCAAATGCGTATATTGATGATGACTTGATTGATATGGACATATATTTTCAAGGTTGTCTTTGGGGTGGGAAGATTCCATATATCTTTGATATGATGCGAGACATTGATGAATGGACCAAAGAGGATGTTATTAAAGGTACTGTCGGAGAATATTATGAAGAGAGTTATATAAACAAGTGGTTTTTACTTAATAGGGATGAAGTTAATACCCTATCCTCTGAATATGCATATCCAGAATTGTTTAAAGAATACTGCAATTTTCCAAATAGGATGATGCATTTAAAAAAAGATAACAAAGCATTAGGAAATACTCGTTGGTAATGAAAAAATATAAAGGAATTATTCTTGCAGGTGGTTCTGGATCTAGACTACAACCACTATCAAATGTAGTGTCTAAACAGCTGATGAATGTTTATGACAAACCTTTGATTTACTATCCTATTAGTACACTATTGTTTGCTGGTATTAGAGATATTTTAATTATTTCTACAGAGGAATCTATTCCTCAATTCAAACGACTGTTAGGTGATGGATCACAATGGGGTGTTAGTTTTTCGTATATGGTTCAGGATAAACCTAATGGTGTTGTTGAGGCATTTTTATTAGGTGAAGAATTTATTGGAGATGATAATGTATGTTTGATTCTTGGTGATAATATATTATACGGAAATGATCTAGAACACATTCTTGATATTTGTAAAGCAGACGAAGGAGCAACGATACTTTCCTACCCAGTAAAAGATCCAGAAAGATTTGGTGTGGTTGAATCAAATGGGGATGATGTAATATCAATTGAAGAGAAACCAAGATATCCAAAATCAAATAGAGCATTAATTGGATTGTACTTTTATGATAACAAGGTTATTGAATATGCGAAACAGGTAAAACCCTCCAGTAGAAATGAACTAGAAATTACAGACTTGAATAAAATATATTTAAATAAAAAACAACTGAGAGTCAAGAGACTATATAGAGGGATTAGTTGGATTGATGCAGGAACATTTGACTCACTCCTTACTGCTTCTAATCTAATATACACTCTGCAACAAGTACAGTCTTATAAGATTTGTTGTCCAGAAGAAATATCATATCGCAATAAATGGATTGATTCTGATCAACTCTATGATATAATCAAGACGATGCCAAAGAGTGAGTATGGAAAATACTTGAATATGATTTATGAGAACCAAATTTGACATGAACAAAGTAACAGTTGTATCTGCACTTTTTAATATCAATCGCACTGATGGAAGAAAGTGGGAAGAGTATCTAAAGTGGTTTGACATTTTTTTAAAACTAAAGGTGCCAATGGTTCTTTTTGTTACTGAAGATGTGAAGGCATTTATTGATGAACGTCGCACAGACTCTCCAACAGAAGTCATTGTCCAATCTATTGAAGACATTCCATATCAGTATCTTCAAGAGGATATTCAGAAGATATTAGATTCTGATGAGTATAAAGAAAATATTTCTGATCCAGATAGAATCGAATGTCAACAGGCAATGTACTCTGTAATTCAGTATTCTAAATTTCCCTGGATGAAAAAGGCATCTGAACTTAATCCTCATGATTCTGATGTATTTTTCTGGATGGATGCAGGAGCATCTAGATTTTTTAATAACTTTGATCTTGATGAACAATGGCCTAGTCAGGATGCTTTAAAATCTTTAGATGATATTGAAGATGAATTTTTAATTCAAATGAATTGTGATTACTATCAAGATCTTTTTCTGGCAGATGAGTTGTCTTTAAATTATCTTCTTGATAATAGATCATATATTTTAGGATCTCTCTTTGGTGGAAGCAAGACTGCCGTGTCTAATGTTTATGAGTTAATTGATGATATTCTGAAGAATAAAATGATCGCTGTTGATAGTGTTAACAATGAACAAATTGCTTTAGGGTATCTTGCTAAACAGAATCCTGATACTTTTGCTTTGTACAGACGCACTAATGGGCAACATATGGATCTCTTTTCGGAGTTGTCATGAAGATAGCATTAATTGGACCAGGCATTATGCCCATTCCACCTGAGGGATGGGGTGGTGTAGAGCATTTGATTTGGAATTACTATAATCAAATGACAAAACGTGGAGATGAAGTAGTAATCATTAACACGAAAGATATGAATGAAGTCGTGAGTACAGTAAATTCCGGTAATTTTGATGCTCTTCATTTGCATTATGATCACTATGCAAATGTTCTACCGCATTTGGATTGTAAAAAGAAAATGATTACTAGTCATTATCCATATCTAGAAAATCCAGAACCACAGTACATGTTTCTATATGATCTCCTGAGAGATTGTGGGGGACATGTTATTTCACTTTCTGATGGTATAAAAGAATCCTTAATTAATAGAGATATTCCAGAAGAAAATATTTCTGTTCTTCCTTGTGCCATTGATGTTGATTCATATACTATTGATCAAGAAGCATTGCATCCAGATAGATCAATCGTTGTAGGAAAAGTTGAACCTAGAAAGAGGCAGGCATTTCTTCAGAAGAAAGGATTAAACATTGATTTTATTGGAAACAATGTTGATTCATCTTTTGATACTTCAGATCCTTGTTACTTTGGAGAGCAGAGCAAGCAGGATATTATGGACAATCTGACTGCATATGCTAATATGGTATTGTTGAGTTCTGGCGAAGCACATCCTTTTGTTTGTCTAGAGGGAATGGCTGCTGGTTTAGGTTTGGTTATATCTGAACAAAGCACAGCAAATCTTGATCTTTCTCAACCGTTTATTACTGTTATACCCGATGAAAAATTAGAGGATACTTCATTCCTCAAAGAAAGTATTGAGGAAAATAGAAAAGTATCTATGGGTATGAGGAATGAAATCAGAGAATACTGTCGCGATAACTTTGATTGGTCAAGTATTCTAAAAAAATATAAAAAAATTATTAAAAATATTTAATGTATATTGCATCTTGTCCTCTGAGAATATCTTTATTTGGTGGATCAACTGACAATCCATACTTTGTAAAAAAATATGGATATGGATCTGTCATTAGTTTTACTTGTGATCTAAAAACATACGTGACAATTAGTCAAGATAAATTTGGATTTAATAAAGATCACAAATATATTATTAACTATTCTAAACGTGAAGAAGTTTCTAGTATTTCAGAAATACAAAACGAAGTTGTTAGGGTAGTTCTGGATCATTTCAATATGCCACCAGTTCAGGTAACACTTACCAGTGATGCATATTCACAAGGTAGCGGACTTGCATCTTCATCATCGTATATAATTAGTCTGATTAAAGCATGTTCTCTATTTCTGGGAACTAAAATGACTGAAACTGAGATGTGTAGGTTAGCACATGAACTTGAAATTTCTTTCAATCCTTACTGTGGGTATCAAGATCCATATGGTTGTGGTATTGGAGGGTTTAAAAGAATTGAATTCATGGATAATTATAGAATCAAGCATGAATTTCTTTCCACTAATTTATTTGATGACTTTGATACACACCTTGTCTTTACTGGAGTTACGAGAAACTCAAAACAAATTCTAAAAAATATTACAGAGAATCTTGAAAAAGTAGAACCATTGCTCCAGACAGTTGATGATGCACATGAAGCAATATTGAAAAATAAACCTATACATTTTTTGTATCATATGAATGTTGGGTGGCAACAGAAAAAGAAAACAAGTTCGACTATTACTGAAAATCCTAAAATAAAAGAAATTGATGAATACCTGACGCATGATGAAAATGTTTTAGCACATAAACTTTGTGGTGCTGGTAATGGAGGATTCTTCTTAACATTTTCAAATAAAAAAACATTGACTCTACCATATGATTCTGTTAAAATCAATGTAGTATCTGAAGGAGTGTTGGGTGAATCCGTTTAAACAATATATTGATACTTTGCAATGTGCAGACATGGACATTGAGTTTGCAAAGTTTCAGAAAGCATTCACTGCCCACAAGAGAATTATGATTTTAGGGAATGGTGGTAGCAACTCTGTTGCATCACATATTTCCCAAGATTATATGAAGTTTCATAAGAAGAAGGTATCTGTATTTTCTGATCCATCTATGCTAACGATGTTAGCAAATGATTTTGGTTATGAAAGTGCATATGTAGAGTTTCTGAAATATCATGTAGAGTCTGATACTCTGGTAATTCTAATGAGTTCTGGTGGAGAGTCTGAAAATATTATTAAGTGTCAAAGTTATTGTCAGGATAATAATATTGCATATGGTGTCTTGACTGGTTTCTTTCCCAACAATAGATTGAGAACAAGATCGGAAAACGCTTTGTTCAACTATCATATTGATAGTGATTCATATGGTGTAGTAGAATGTATTCACCAGATTTTTCTTCATGGAGTGGTATGAAATATTGTTTTGATTTAGACGGCACAATATGTAATACTCCCTGCAATCCTGATGGTCACGGGCAAAGATACTGGGACTCTACTCCGATTGTCTTTATGGTAGAGACGGTTAATCGTCTATTTAATGAAGGTAATCATATTATCATTATGACTGCTAGAGGTAGGGGATCTGGTAAAGACTGGACCAAACTTACTACAGACATGCTTGCTGAATGGGGAGTTAAATATAATGAACTAGAACCCATGTTTCATAAACCCACAGCAGATATTTTCATTGACGACAAAGGAGTCAATGTGGAAGACTGGATCAAAACACAACCATTGAAGAAAGGTATTGTTGCGGGAGCATTTGATCTGATTCATCCTGGATATGTGAGAATGTTTAAAGAGTGTAAAGAGTATTGTAATCATCTTACGATTGCTCTTCATGAAGATCCATCAATGGCTAGACCACACAAGATTAAACCAGTTCAATCTCTAGAAGATAGGAAAGAGATTTTACGATCTATCAAATACGTGGATGACATCGTTGTTTATCAAGCAGAAGAAACTTATCTTTCGTATCTGCAAGACTATCATGTTAGATTTCTAGGTAATGATTATGTTGATGGATCATATACTGGAAATGATATTGATATACCTATTCAGTTTATAAATCGCAATCATGAATATTCAACTACTAAATTAAAACAACAAATTTATAACTCTATTACTGAGAGGACAATATGAAAAAATCTTTAGTTACTGGTGCTGCTGGGTTTATTGGATCAAATCTAGTTGATTACCTTTTAGAACAGGGACATCAAGTTGTTTGTGTTGATGATGAAAGTGCTAACAATGATGATTTTTATTGGAATGATAAAGCTATCAAGGTTAAAAAAGACATAACCGATTATAGATCTATGCAAAGTATTTTCTTTGGAGTAGATTATGTTTTTCATCTTGCAGCAGAAGCAAGACTTCAACCTGCAATCAACAATCCAATTGAAGCAGTCAGAAAAAATTGTTTAGGTACAACAGTTATGCTTCAGTGTGCGAGAGAAGCAGGGTCTGTAAAACGATTTGTATATTCTTCTACATCTTCTGCCTATGGAAACAATCCATGGCCTAATGTGGAAACACAATTAGATGATTGCTTGAATCCCTATTCTGCGTCTAAAGTTTCTGGGGAAAAGTTTTGTAAGATGTACAATGATCTTTTTGGATTAGAGACTGTAACTCTTAGATACTTTAATGTATTTGGTGATCGGTCTCCTACTAGAGGACAATACTCCCCTGTTATTGG
>Ga0187217_1001125_pt1 | contig 11094 bp, 10 predicted proteins | sample 15SPOviralmetaG_FD_130165 | JGI IMG/M metagenome (GOLD analysis project Ga0187217, IMG submission 130165) | Marine viral communities from the oligotrophic San Pedro Time Series (SPOT) site, San Pedro Channel, CA, USA - 15 SPOT_SRF_2010-09-15... | ecosystem: Environmental > Aquatic > Marine >... | reverse complement strand
GCATTGTCATTCCATGATGATTTGTAGCGGTCGCGTTGTCCAAGTCACTCTCATTGGACACATAGTTAGAATTGTATACTTTGTTGCAGTAAACGTCCTGTGAAACAACCAGATCCGCGTTTGAGATATTCACATTTGATGAATCCCCTGTAATAGTTGGATTGCTCATCTATTAATAAAAATAACTATAAAAATTTTACAAATATTAATCTGTTTGTAAAATTTTTGTGTTTGGGGGTGTGGTCTATATTTAACCGAAGACAATTGAGTTACCCTCAATACGAATGCTTGACCCATCTAGTTCCAGTGCGGGTGCCTTAATAGTATTTGTTACAGACACATTACCAGTAACCTCAACCTCGATATTGCCCGTGGTGGTAATAGTGCTGTCATATGCACCGTTGGTAGTGAGACCGATACGGTACTTAGAGTCACTGCCATCATAGAAAGTTACAACGTTGGAGTTACCTGAAGGCTGGCGGAAAACCATACCAACGTCAATAATGGCACCATTGTTCGTGTTTGTGTTGCCTAGCTCGATAAGAGGGTCGTCTACCACGAGATTATTGGTCTGTAGCACGGTGAGCTCACCGTCAACGATAAGATTACCACCCACCTGGAGATTATTGTCGATAAGACCACTGTCTGCGCGCATCTGACCACTGATCACTGCGTTATTGGTAACAGTTAGTGCATTACCTGCACCTGTGATTGAAGCACTTGAAAGGGTGGTTGCACCGGTAACACCAAAGGTACCGCCGACAGTTGCGTTGTTAGTTACTGAAGCGCTTGCAAGGGTAGATGCCCCCGTAACGCCGAGAGTACCTGCAACCGTGGTGTTACCAGTAGAAGCGGCAACGGTAAACTTGTCTGTGTTAACATCAAAATCGCCATCAACACCCACTGCACCGGTGAAACCGCCAGTTGTTGCGGTTAGAGCCGCTAGGGTGGATGCCCCAGTTACCCCTAGGGTACCTGCAACCGTGGTGTTACCAGTAGAAGCTGCAACGGTAAACTTGTCTGTGTTAACATCAAAATCACCATCAACACCCACTGCACCTGTGAAATCACCAGTTGTTGCAGTGAGAGCTTGAACTGCAGTAGTACCACTGGAGACGGTAAGGCCGTCGGTGATTGTGGTTGCGTTTGCGTAGAGATCCTTGAGTAGAGAATCACCACTTGTAACAGTGAGACCGCTGTTTAGAGTGGTCTGATTAGTGACATCAAGAGTGCCATCAGTAGACATACCCACGGCATTAACTCTCAGCATGCCTGAATAAGCAGTTAGGTTGCTCTGCAACACAGCAGTGCCGTTTGTGATAATACCAGCTGCATTAACAGTAAGCTTGCCGCCGCGGACAGTTAGGTTGTTTTGCATTGTAGCGGCTCCCGTAACATTAATGAAGCCTGCAATAGAGGTGTTACCATTGGTGGCAACGGTAAACTTGTCAGTGTTAACATCAAAAGCACCGTTGACACCCACTGCACCAGAGAAGTCACCGGTGGTTGCACTTACTGCAGCAAGGGTAGTTGCCCCTGTAACACCTAGAGTCCCACCCACGATGGCATCTGAGGTCACGCTGAGGCCCGTCCCAGAACCCTTTGAGAGGGTAAGGGTATCTGCAATATCGGCAGTTGAGTTAGCATCAAGGGCGCCAGTTAGAGTGGTTACCCCAGTTACACCAAGAGTGCTTGAAAGAGTGGTAGCCCCAGTAACACCCATAGTCCCACCGACAGATGCGTCTGTAGTCACTGACAGACCAGTACCACTGTCCTTTGAAAGGGTAAGGGTATCTGCAATATCAGCAGTTGAGTTGGCATCGAGAGCACCTGTGAGGGTAGTAGCTCCAGTTACTGCGAGGGTGCTTGAAAGAGTGGTAGCCCCGGTAACACCCATGGTTCCGCCCACAGATGCGTCTGCAGTCACTGACAGACCAGTTCCAGTCGCCTTAGAAAGGGTCAAGGTGTCTGCAATATCAGCAGTTGAGTTGGCATCAAGGGAGCCTGTGAGGGTAGTTGCACCAGTTACTGCGAGGGTACTGCTTGCAGTCACCGCACCTGCAACAGTAAGGGCATTCGTTGAAGAATCGTACTGAAGGCCGTCGTCAGTTGAGAGAGCGCCACTTGCGTCAGACACGAACACGCGGTCTGCTGTGCTCCCACCAAAGTTAATGGTATCAGCTTCAAGGAGACCACGCACGCGCACGGTCGTTGCACCAGTCTCGTCAACAAAGAACTTGGAACCCACATCGAGGGTGTGGATTGGAGCAGTATTTACAAGACCAACGTTTGAAGACGTGGTGAGTGCAATATCACTGATACCTGAAAGCTCTGCGCGGGGGGCGATGACCTTCTTGGAAGCGTTTGTCACGTGAAGATCAGCATTGTTGATCTGAACATTGGAGGTTGTGCCGGTAATACTAACAGACATTTGGATTTATAATATATTTATAGAAAATTTATTTCGGAAACATTTACTTTATTTGGGAATGAAACTATATTTGACACATTGTTGTATGTTGCAGTAGTCCCCTGAACAGTTCCATCATTACTGAATAATATCTTGTTAGGGTATCCTCCAGATAACACAATGTTACTGGTAATGTTTGAAGTAACCCTTAGTGTCCCGTTTATAGTTGTGTTAGATTCTGTTGCGTTATAAGATATACCCGAACCTTCCATGACCCCTGCATTTGAGTACAGAACTTGTCTGTTCTGTGCATGACCCCCAACTTGGAGCTTTCCAAAAGACAACTTTGTTGAGACGTGTGTTACATTGCTAGTCTTATCGTAAGTAACTGGTGCTCCTTCAATTGTACCTGCATTACTAAACAACAATTGTTTGTTCTGTGCTTTATCTTGGATATCTATACCCTTGAGAACCCGGAGGGTACCCTGAATCTTCACTGGGAGAACTCGTGCTGTGTCAACAGCAAGAGAGGTGCCATATGCACTGCCATTTGTATAAGACAGATTGAATGTATTGTCATCCTGATAGCTCATTGCAACATTGCCAGAAGGTCGGTGTATAACTATACCACTCGTCGTATTATCTTCTGAATTTGAAGATATCTCTAGGATAGGATCGTCTATAACAACATTTTCAACCTTAACCTGTGACACACTCCCAAGGACTTTTAGTCCACCTAAAATGTTTAACTTACCTGGAATAGTTGTTTCTTGTGTAACATTGTCATATGTCATAGGGGCACCTTCAAGAGTCCCTGCATTAGAAAATAAAAACTGACTATTTTGAGCATGCCCTGCAACGGTTATCTTGCCAGCAGAGAATCTACCACCGACTGCAAAAGCTCCAGTGGATCTATTGTGTGTGATATTATTTGCACCCACGATGTTTCCATCTTGATTTAGTAGGATGTTACGATTTGTTGAAATATGTGACACATCGTATGTATCAGCTTTTAATCGCCCCTTCACAGTTACCCTCTTTGCAATGTTGTTTATAAACGCAGTTGTTCCAATTGATAGGGTATCAGTTGGATTTGTATTAGATATACCAAAAGTTGTTCCATTTGTAACAACATTTTTAACTGTTAATTTACGCGTTGTTACTGCTCCATACTGTGTTATCTGTTCCAGAGTGATATCTGTTAATTTTGAACCATCACCTGATATTTCGGCCATTACGACCTTCTCGGCACTCGAGTCAACCGAACGTGACATTACTTATTTTTATTGTACATTTAATTTGCGTAAACCACCCCAGCCATCCCATTTTGTATCCTAAGTATGTTATAGTTTACCGCATATACGGGTTGATTCAGAACCTCCTCACTATGTATACGGAATGTCGTAACCCTACTAAAGTTTAGGGTTCCAGTTGGTTGTAACTTGGTTGTGTCTAAACAGAAGGGATAAATAAACATGTATGTCTTATTACCACGTGAATATTGTGTGTGATAATATGCTGGTATTGTTGTAAAATAAGGAGAACTCTGTTTCATATCTGTTATGTCTAGACCATTTATCTCAAATTTTACCTTATTCGTAACAGACGCAAGAGGATTTGAACCACCCACAACAGCATTGCTACTGGCCATAAATTTTACTGGATGATTAAATGAAAGATCTTGTATCCTTTCACCGGATGGGATGTTCTTCTGGACCTGGAATATCAACATGTCAATTTTCTCCTTTTCACGTAGTGTGTTTCTCTCTGGATCATCTAGACAGATAAAGTTTGCTGCAAACTCGAAATTATACGCACTTGCATCAGAACCCCAATATATTCTTAGATCAACTTCGTGATGCTCTAGACAAACAAGCGGTAGGCAACTTTGCCAGTTTTCACAGCAGAAAAAACGCAGTGGATAAAAATCAGAATTTGCATCTAGACCATTATGAAGTGATGCTGCTGAACCCTGTGTGTACCTTTGGGACAGTGCATCGATTGCAATCTGTTCACAGAACACACTGTCTTGAGTGTCTATAACTTGTCCCCCGATAAGGAACTCTATCTTGTTGATAAGATTTGTCCAATTTGATATAGATTGAACAATACTATTTTGTAACGCTGTTATAAACATATAATTCAATAAGTCACCCTTCCTTTCTAGGCGTATAGATGACATACCCCCCGTGGTTGGGTTACCCTGTATTATCTGATTGTCAACATACTGTGCAAAATTTGTATGTCTCCGGTATGAACTTCTGAAAAAAGATATTTCAGGATTATTCACAAAGTGAACATCTTGCTGCCCTAATGCGATCAGTTGAACTATTCCACCCGACATTATTGTAATAACCTAACATAACAATTCCGAAGAATTTTCGAGTACCAATACAAAATTCATGTCTTAAAATTAGTTAAACATCTACACTCCTTTAGGTATAGATAACATGGCTCCCTTTCTCGCTTTCGATTGCGAGACTACCGGTATCCCGGCTCATCGCCGTTGCGGCTATAAAAACCTCGAGGCGTTTAACTCATGTCGTCTTGTGTCTCTAGCGGTCGTTGAGTTTGACGAGGACCACAAGGAGTGCGGTTCTTGGCACTTCCTTGTGAAGCCTGAAGGATTCCAGGTTCAGGCTACTGAGATTCATGGTATTACTCACGAACAAGCAGAGCAAGAGGGGCGTCTTTTCGAGGATATATATGATGAAATTTGTATGATGTTCACCGAGGTTCCTACTATTGTTGGACATAACCTCGTGTTTGATATCAACTGTATATCCTCTGAGATCTTCCGACGCGGCATGGATTTGGAATTTATGCAAAAGATAAATCCTGTGTGCACCCTCAAGATGTGCAAGAATATCTATTTCGAGCCTCGCAAACTAGGCCGTCTGTACCGCGATCTTTTCAACAAAGAGTTGGATGGCGCTCACGACGCCCTTAATGATTCCCGCGCAGCCGGTGAGGTATATGCCCATTTTATGAAAGGTGATCCTCGTGCCTATGAAAATATTGGTGTTAAAACCGTCTGGCTCAAGGTGTCTGATATTGGTGCATCTGTTGATATGTGTGGTTTTAAGAAGCCCCGTGAGATTATTGACAATCTCTGGCAGAAGTACCACCCCCTCAATTTTCAGGGACAGACCCGTGAACAGGAGAGGATTTCTGCTCTAGAGGTTTCTCCCAGTGTTATACAGAATGTCTATTCCAATGCGGTAGTGTTCTCCGGAAATTCTGGGGAGGTTCAAGAAGCCTTCAAGAAGGCTGAGGAGATTATCGGAACAAATGTCGATATGACCCAAGAACAGAAGAATCTTGTGACCCAACATATTCGTAAGACACTCTACACAAATCATGGTATTGCTTCAGAAGAACTCACAGCGCGCACTATGGATAAACAGGGAGAACTCGTGGAGGATGAAACATTCTACAAGTATCCCCTGTGCAAGATTATGGGCACCGAATATATCCTGTGTGGGCGTATTGACCGCGTTGAGATTATGCCCGACGGTACTCGCAATCTTGTAGAGATCAAGAATCGCACCAAGTGTATATTTAACAAGGTTCGAGATTACGAGAATGCACAGGTTCAGGCCTACCTCCAAATGAATCGCGATTGGCGCTGCGCCCGCCTCGTTGAGCAATACAACTCAGAGAGTTCATCTCACACCATCCAACGCGATGACATCTACTGGACTAACCTAGTCGAGAAGATGACAGAGTTCTGCAGGGCTCTCCACCACTACATGAGCTCTTAAAAAAAGTTTCTAGAACCAAAAGAATGTTTTAAAACATATTAAGTATTTACAGACCCCAGTGTAAAATGGGTCGGTACGAGAAAATCTTAAATCTTGCCCAGGAAAAGAAGATGAGTATTAGGGACCTTCTTGTGAACCATGTTTTGAAGGACATCGAAACCCGACAAAAGATAGTTGATAAGATGAACATAGAAGATGATGAAGAATATGAATCTAATGATGTATATCAATTGTGTGACACGCCTCGTAGTCAACAAAAACTTATCAGTTATTTTTAAAATCTGCTTTTACCAAAATTATGTTTCAAGTAAAGTCAAGTTTAATTAGTACAATATATAAGTAGCGATGCCTTCTATTCTCGTAGACTTGATTGAAAAGACTCGCAACACGCAGTGTGGCAAAAGTTCCGGAAAATTCACAAAACCACCTCTTACGCGTATCCATGGTTTCGAAGATTATCACCGCATAAAGGTCCGTCTAGAGGGAGGTGAGAGCGATGGACTTCGTGAACTCCGAGAGTTTCATGAACGTACTTTTTCGCCTAAACCTCGGGTAATAACTAAACCTTGGACCTATCCTTATGAATTTGACCATGTGTTTGTTAATACCACGGTTTCCAAGAATGGAAGGATCAAATTGTCGATAACACAACCTTTTCAAGAGTTATATGATAAATATCAATCCAAAGCAATTCAACCTCCAATAGAAGAACGTGTGAGACTGATGAAAGCCGCCAGGTATCCTGAACATATGCTGATGTCTGCTATCAAGAAGAACCAAAAATTGAAAAAAGACACACAGAAGACCACAATATTCCTTGAAAAGATATTTGGTAAAAAGTAAATTATTTACCCACCATTCGCCGTTGCACCACCATTCGCCGTTGCACCACCACCCGCCGTTGCACCACCACCCGCCTTTGCCACAGCCACTGCGTGGAATGTGTTTTTGTGTTCTGATGCCATAAGTTTGAAAATAATTCCACCTATAATTACGACAACTGCGATAATTATAATCCAATTTGTAAATGATCCAAAAAGATTAGACCACCCGTCGCCAGCAAACAACGAGCTCTCAGATTTTTGTTTATTGTCGATGTCAGTTTCTTCCTCTATGTCAACGGTCATACCTAAAACTGATTCTAATACTTGTTTGCTTATAGCAGTTGTAGTTGAATCTACTGAGATATTTGATGTTATTATACACGGTGACTTGGATTTCATACAAGTTTGTTGAATCTCTACAAAAAAATCCAGTGCTTCACCTGTGCATGCTACACCTGGTGGACAAACGATAGCTCCTAATGTTTTCATACCACAAGGATCGAACAGAATGTTCGATACCTCTAAGTTAGAATTAGGTTCATATTTAGTTATAATCTCTTTTATGTCCTCTTGTGTAACATTACTTGAAATAACGTTTTTTATACGATCTCTAATTGTTGTTTCTGTAACATTTTCATTTTTTGCACCCAATACACTACCTATCGTGTCTACAGTCCCCGCAAAATAATCTTTTGAGTTATCTGATTCATTCTTTATTTCTCTGGCTATGTCAGCTGCCACATTTGAAGAAAGATCTACATTGCTAATAAGCTCACTTTCAATCTTGACTATTGCTTTTATATTTGTTTCTACTTCTATACTGGAATTGCTACATCCCACGAAATCTACGCCACTTACACTTGCAAAATTTTCCGCTGTTATCGTTGAGTCTACTTCTGTAGAGTTCTTCTGCAAATATGAAGATACTGACTTGTTAATTGTCTCTGATAGTTTGTCAACGATAGCTTTGTTTTTTGTACCTCCGCCACCTAATCCAAATACCATATTTATTTTATACGTATAAAATAAATATGGGTGCAAATCACTCAGCTCTTATTGAGCAGATAGATCTAAAGGTTATTAAAAATAGATGTGTAAAAACAACTGAAAAGATAGTTGAAGTGAGAAAATCACAAAGTAACACTGCAGATGTGGAGATAAATATGAGTAATGTATATGCATGTTCGTGTAATCTAGTTACAGATGCAAGTGTTAGCAATAAGATCAAAGGAACTGTAACTGTAGATGATGAACTTACTAAACAGGTACCACCGGAGATATCCGAAGATATTCAGGTTGAATTAGAAGCAACAGAAGGCTTTCTTGAGAAGCTAAGAGAGGTGGGTGTGACAGAAGAGAACTATAATGAAAATTTGGAAAAAATAAAGGAATTCATAAAATCCGAAACAAATAGAGAGGCTTTTGTAGATGAAGTTGTAAATGAACAAATTGAGAAAACACAGGATGTTACAATGGTAGGCGTATCACAACATAATTCGTCTGTGTCAAAACTAAAGGTTGATGAAGTAATGTTTGATCCATGTGGATTTTCTTTATTTCTTCCAAACAACAAATGCACAAAAGATGTTATTTTAAATATGAAAGATTATGTTCCTGAAAAGATATGGGAAGGGTGTCCATCTCCGAGACCAACATGCGATGTTTCAGTTTCAATAACTTCTGAAAACATTGTTAATATTACACTTAAGAAACTTATAAAAAATTCTAAAAACGTAGATTTGTCCGTAGACATTTCCAAGAACGAAGAGGAAGAAGAAGAGGAAGAAGAAAAAAACACCAGTAACCTATCTTCACAGATATTTAGTTATTTTCTATTGTTCGGAGTTATATTACTTTTATGGGCAGGAGGATTCTTCGGATAAAATAAATATTTACTGATTATAATATAATGGGAAATACATTCACTGTGTTCATAAGTGTACATAATTGGGATTTTGTTCACGATTATGATTTTAACAACAATGATATGAAATATTCAAGATGTAGACAACTCAGAGCACACAAATACAAACAAGAACCAAGTGAAAACGATACATGTTATGCATATTCCGAGGGAAGACCAACAGGAACTGCATACAATTCGTCATGCAATTTAGTAACACCTGGTACAGACGCTTTTTTATCAAAAGGAGCCGCTTATTCGTTTAATACTTCTGCAAATAACTACAGATATGTGTCGCCTAAATGTGTAAAGGAATTATCTAATAAACTGGGAGGGAATCCAAAACATTATGCTACAAGTAGTGCTTCAAAGATATATGAGATTCATGAGGGTGGAAAGGGAAAAGAAGGCAGTAGCGGTAGCAATCGCAGAAGAGGGTACTACATATTAAATTCTCCGCAATCGATATTACATTTAGATAAATCTAAAAAAGAGGTTGTATTTGGTCAACCATTTAATGATATAGCTGGTCGACCTCCAAGTGATATTATGGCCATGGTCAGCCCTGTTTCGTTGTACGCGGGGGACAAGGATAAAACAACAGAACGCGTTTATCAACATCACAAAGAAGGGGATGAGTATGGTCTATTGGGGCTGTATGCGTCTAATCTCGGAGGTGATAGAGAACACAGTAGCAGAGCGAGAGATATATATAAGTCAGGCACAGGATTTGTTATTAAAGCTAATTATATGCTCAAAGATAATACAAATGATTCTTTAAAAACATTTATGCTAGCGCTTGATGGTTCGGCCAAATTCAAAGATATAAAAGTAGGCGGTGGGTACAATGGACAGAGTATACAAGATCAAATTATTAATGGTGTAACTTACATTGATCCAATTACAAAGCGCGAGAGCAGATATGATAATATGGCAGGTAAGAATTTTGATTCGTTTAGAAATGTAGTTATTACAAAGGATGGTAAAACATGGGCTACTTTACAAAACTCACCAGAAGCTATACAACAAGCAAACCTCACAGCATGCAAGAAGAATCCTATGGATCCACAGTGTGCTTGCTTGAATACTACAATTATAGGCAATGCATTCGAAGGTGGGTGGAGACCTTGGTGTAAGTTAAGCGGAAACAAGAATAAACCAGGGTGCAAAGAAGCTAATGCAAAACTCCAAAGTTTAGGAGCCCTAGAAGATGCTTATTTTAAAATGTCTGAGCATCCGGCTCATGCTATAGTTCAGTCTATATGTGGCGAGGGCAAAATAAGACCTATCGGGTTTCAAGCTATTACAGAACTTAATGTTAATATATGTGAGATTGATGTTAATCAAGAAGGTATTACAGCTGGTGAAAAAAATGAGATAAATGCTCAGTGTGATAATAGCATAGAAACAAGTGCACCTCCGCCTCCGTCTCCGCCTCCGCCTCCGCCAGATAGTTCTACACCAGACAGTCCTACACCAGACAGTCCTACACCAGACAGTCCTACACCAGACAGTCCTACACCAGATAATGACGATGACGATGACGATGACGATGACGATGACGATGACGATGACGATGACGATGACGATGACGATGACGATGACGATGACGATGACGAAATCGATGCGGAACAACCTAATACATGGTTCGCAGCTTGGATACTTATGTTCCAAGATAATGCACAATACAATAAAAACTTAACTTCATCAAATGAAGATGTAGTTGAGGCACATCATAATGCTTTACGTGCAATGATATTTTTCGGTTGTATGTTTGCACTCCTAGTATATTTAAAGGTTACAAAGAAGATCTAAAAATGTGTACAAAAAAGATATAAGTTGTCATAGGATATATAATAAAGAGAATGAACCTTTGCAAGTCTATCGACGTTGTTAAACCTCTAAAGATGAATCCTTCCAATAAAAAGGCTATGGGTATTCTTGAAACCAAGGGTGAGAAGGCTTTTATTGAACATGTGTTTACCCACCCAGAGGATCATGATAAGCCCCAATATGAGAAGCGTCAGCTCTCTTATGCCGAGATGAGGATGTTATACGGTTAGAGATTATTTTTTTAAAAGGGTGTCTTACCAAAAAGGTGTCTGACCAGGACTCAAGCGGGGCCCGCCCCCAGAGTAGGACAAACAACGAACACTAGGGATGGCTCAGTATATTGAGATGTTCCGCGTGCAG
>Ga0187217_1001122_pt1 | contig 11103 bp, 5 predicted proteins | sample 15SPOviralmetaG_FD_130165 | JGI IMG/M metagenome (GOLD analysis project Ga0187217, IMG submission 130165) | Marine viral communities from the oligotrophic San Pedro Time Series (SPOT) site, San Pedro Channel, CA, USA - 15 SPOT_SRF_2010-09-15... | ecosystem: Environmental > Aquatic > Marine >... | reverse complement strand
CAATGGGTTTGTGATGCAACCTACAGCTGCAATTCCCGCAAATACCTTTGCGGGAGGTCAGCCCTACCTTACAGAAATCCCTGAGGACCAGCTCGTCAACTTTGAGATTCAACAGACCCCGCGTGGAATTTGGGGCCACGCGAGGGAACTGGACAGCTACGATACACAAGCAATTTTTCAAATGTTGGAGGGTGCTTCTGCCACGCTCAAACAACTACGACAACTTAATGCCTCAGCGCAGCCTGGCCAAAACGAGGAATCCTTGTCGATGAGTGCGGGCAATTCGCCGTTTGTCAAACGCGCTCGAGACAGCATCGGCGAAGAAAGTTTGGACGAAGGGGCTAGAAAGAAGCGCACGGTGGTGTGGCAATCGGCGCTGCGCGACGTGTCACTGCAGGGCGACCGCATCTACTCCTTTGCAAGTACTCTGGCAGGACTACAAAACTCACCCGTCCAGCAATTGTGCGAAATCGACGATGCTGCATTCACGACTGCCGCCCAAGAAGCGAGCGAGCGTGTCCGAAAGACGTATAATACCATAGCGATGGAGCACGCGGCGCTGATCCGGTCGGTCACGGAAACAATTTGGACCAACGCGACAAAATCCTTTGTGTACACAAGGGAGAAGGATGATGATGAAGCCGTTATCAAGCAACCGAACAACGTTCAAGGCACTGCAAATGATCAGAATTCGGCCGTCACACTCTCGCAGGTGATCAGCGATCTGGACAAGGTTGGCCAAGAGGTCATGAAGAAAACATTAAACGCAGTCTTTGACTCGCAAATGCACAGCGGAGCCAACTCCTCGCTCGTGTCGCTCGACATTGTCAGCCAACCCAAAAACAGCCTCATCCTCTCCTTTGCCGAGCCGTACCGCGCGGCGATTTCGACAGCCTACTACCGCGTCGTGACGCAACAGCGCCGCAACATGCCAATGTCCCGCCAAATCTCGGTCTTTGAACTGATCGAGGGCAACAGCTGCGAACTCACGACGCAGTTTGCGGAACTGGTGGCGCGAACAGAAGTGTTCCATCGCTTGAACGGACCCGGCGCGGGCTACATTAGCGTCCACGCTGCCAAGGTCAACGCGCAAATGCAAAAGGTGGCCCTTGACAAGCTGATGACGATACTTGACTTGTACCTCACAGCCAACAAAACCCCTCCAAATTTCCAAGACCCGGGCGCTATGAGCACCTATTTTGACAGCAGTTACCAAACCAACGTCAGAGTCGGAGGCAGGATTGTGCCAAAGGCAGTCGGGGCCTACCACGCGGCGCTCATGCCGACCGCTTTGCCGTCGCCGGTAGTGCGCAACGCGCCGGAGCTCGAGCGCATCCTGGGGTCGTAGACGGCTAATCTGCCTCTTCCGTCCCTTCTTGCAGAAACGCCATCTCAGGGAGGTAGGCGCCCTTGTCCCTTGCGGGTAAAAGGATTGCGTGGTGTCCAATCGCGTCGAGGGGCACGCCGTTTAGTGAAAAGGCGGTGCTCACCGTGTTGGCCACCCGGCCGAGAGCGGGCAGGTGCAGCTTCTTGACAGAGTCCTCAAACTTTTCGTCGTCCTGGCAATCGATGTAATCGTCCGTCTCGTCAAGAACTTGTCTGAAATCCATTCCTTTCCAGCACCCGGTTCTCAAAAAGATTTCCATGTTTTGGTGTAACTCAACTACCGATTGAATGCGAAGCGCCTTTGAGGAGAGGAGGTCGTACAGCCAGTCGTCGGCAAACGGCGCATTGTCCTCGGCGCTGCGGTCGTAGTCGTCGCGGAACGCCTGGTCGAAAAACCCGCCAAACAGATCCGGAGCCATTGCGCGTGTTTGGTCGCCAAACAGCCTGCTGATGCGGGTGCCACGCTCGGCCTGCGAGGGAGAGAGCGTCGAGATTGCGCACCGAGCGCCGTGCAGAGCGGCCGTAAAGCTGTTCAACAAGTTGACGCTGCATGAGTTGGCCACGGCGGCCTGCGACTCGATCATCGCGGCTATGTCGGTCGCGTTGTTGACGCAGGCATCGATCCCGTACGCCATCCCGCCATTGGGAAAAATGTGCAGAGGGTCAAATCTGCCGTCCACCGCCTGCTGGATCTGGTCGTTGACCATGCGATGAGACGGCATGCCGGCGATGCCCAGCCAGCGCGTGGGCGACAGGGCGGCTCGCATGAGCAAGGCGATGACACCCGGAGTCATCCAGGGCGTTTGGAAGGAGTCGTTCAAAAACGACGCCAGTGGGCTGCACATGATGGCGAGCAGACCGCTCACGGACATGAGCTTGCTGATGATCAACGCTTCGTTGAAGCTGCGCATGCCTTCGTCTGCGCCTGCACTTTCGGTCGCGGCGTCGATCACGTCTTTGATGTAATTGACATGGCTGGCGTGCGCGACCTCGCGAAGTGACATGCCTGTGGCGCTCGTGTCGACTACGACGGCACCGGAGAGCACGCCGCACAGCACGCCAATGTGGTTCCCGGGCGTGACTGCGTGGAAGGACGCGGACGACGCCTTGGCGCCGGGCAGGTTGCCGGTGAAGACGCGACGGCGCATGCGTCGCACCTCTCCGACCACGACTGGGACGTGTCCGTTCTCCGGTGTCCTAGTCGAAAACTTACGCTCGCTTGCCTCTTCCGGTTTGAGAACGACGCGTATCGGAATCAAGGGCAGCGCGGTGGCGGCCTCCGGGCTCACCGTCTGCGTGCACTCGGCGTACCCGTCCACCAGGCTGCCCTCGCCCAGGCAGAGTTTAGGGTTGAGGAAGATGGTGACTGCCGTGTGCAGCGTGTGCTGCGTCCCAACCGGCCGCTTCGCCACGGCTAGCATCACCAATGGGAAGTTAGCCGGCTTGGAAAACGCATTCTTGGGAGACATTCGAACATCGTACTCAAACCCGTCCTTTGTGTAGGTCCCAAAGGAGCCAAAGTCGGCCATCGACAGGCATGCGCTCGCGCTCCCACGAAGCGTGACTCCAGTCCAGTCGTAAAAGTGCCCACCGCAGTGCAGAATCAGGTCGTCCAAGCTTCCAACTCCACGCCCGTCCTTGAAAAAGTCGGCGATTGCGTCAAAATCGTAGTTGGCGTCCATTCTGTGACACGCAGTCTTTTTTACTTTTTGGATTACAACTTTTGTACCCCCTTTTCTCACTCCCTCTCTCACCGACACACGCGTGCAGAAAAAAAGTAGGATTGTAATTTCTAAGCCGACGGCCTGGCGAGGTCGAGCGGACGCAGCGGGCCCTTGCCTTCAAACCCGGGGACCGAGCTGGCGGACGTATCGGGAGCGTCTTGCTTCCACTTCAACGCGTACTCATCCTGGCCGTTTGCCGACTTGCTCGGCGGTAGCGAGTCGTCAAGCAACACAATGACAAGAGCTCCCACAAAGAGAAGCGCCGTTGCAATGAGGTTAGGCGTGTTCTCTACGTATTTGCGCATGTTCTGGTCCAGTCCCTGTGCACGTGCGAGCGCATGTACATTGGCCAGGCCCTTTAGCAAGAGCAATGCCATCAGACGCGTCGAAGCGTTCGTCGCCAGAGGAAGGTACTGGCCCAGTCGACGCAATCTGTTAGCGAGGCCGATCAAAAACAGGAGGCCAAACAACAGCTCAAACTGCCCGAAACAGCGAATCAAGAACAATTCGACGGCGTCGTTCCGCGTAAAGCCTGCAAACTCGACGACCGATGGCGTGCTGAACACCGCGGCGCCGCCGACGGCAAACGAGAAGATCGCTTCGTATGCGAGAATGCTAAGCGTGAGCGCGTCACGTATGGACACTTGAGGACATGGCACGACGACTCGCTGCGCCGAAATCTCCAATTGGTTCATGACAGGCAAGCAAACTCGGGACCTCTCTCTTTTTGTGAGAACTGACAAAGAATTATCTACTCTTGGACGCCAAAAAAAAAGAAAGACGACCCCGCGCTGCACGCCAAAGCGATGCAGTTGCAAAAACGGCTCCTGGTCGCCATCACGCTGCTCATCTGCGCCATTTGCGTTGACGCTTTCACCGCCCTCGCTCCTTCCCGTAGCGACGCGCAGAGGTCGCTACGAGTGTCCACCATCACCGCCCTCGCACTGCTCTCCTCTCCTGCGATATCGTCCGTCAGCATTGTGACGCAGAAGACTATTATTGTCATTGTTCTTGTTGTACTTTGCGTGCTTGGACAACACGAGGGCTCGGAGACGCTCCGCACGACCGACTCCTTGTACTTGGGAATCGTCTTCCTTGGAATCATGTACCTCACAAGCGAAGGCGGCATTGACGCTGCTGCAAAGGACGCCATGAGTCCAGAACTGGTAGATAAGACCAAAAACGCAAACCTTATCAGTTTGTTCAGCGCCATGGCGTGCTTCGTGGGAGCAAGAATGCTGGGTTATACGATGACTACCGACAACGTTATACGCAGCCGCGCCAACGTCTCCGGCGAATTCTTCTACGACGCAGCCCCTGTGGTGTATTCCGGGGTTGCAACCTTTGCGGCCATATTCGCAAGCGTATTTGTTTGCGTATCTGGGTTCGCGGGCGTCCTTGCATCTACATACTCTTTTCCAGACTGCAATGACACGGCTTGCTTGATCGAGCGCTTCGCCGCCTTTGGCGTCAAACTGCTGCTCACACTTGGGACGGCGATTTCAGCGTCAAAAGCCGACAGCCTACGCCTCCTCGATGTGCTTTTTGGACCGCTTGCATGCGTCGACTGCCCTGCGAGCACGCAGGCGCGACGCGAAAATGTCGTGCTTTACGCAGACGCTGCCGTCTTCTGCTGCGCGCTCGCTGCCAACAGCTTGGCGGAAACGACCTCAACCTCGAAGCAAAGTTGGTTCGAACTCGGGTTTAGTGGAGTCTGCCTGCTAGGCATCATTGTAACGCTGGCGTACTTTGAAACGGATTTGCTGGACGTTGTGTTCTACGTGATTGCGAGCGCCTCCATCTTGTTCTCGAGCTTCTTGGAGAGTAGCAACCTCGTCGCCGCGGTGCTTCTTTTGGATCTTGCGCATAATGTCTACCTGCACGGCGTGAGCGCGATGCAACATCTTACGCACGTGTCCAACGCATGTGCATCGATCCTGGCGCTCCTCGCATATTCCGGTGTCTTTTCCAAAACTACGCTCGGGTTTCTGAAGCAGTCGTCGCGCGCAATCTGGTTTGCGTTGAGCGTCGCGTCGGTCTTCCTACTTTCGATCTACACGGGCGCCATCGCCACCGAATATTCCGCAGAAGACGTGGCCAAGACGCTGGGAATTCGCTATAATCTTATCCACTTTTTACCATCGCTCGCGTCGCAGACGCCCTACGAGGACACAAGCCTCCCGCGGAGCAGATTTGCGTTCGCCGCCCCGGTCGCCGTTGTATTGCTGAATGTATTATTCTTGCTCGTCTCGGCGGCGCCGCCTCCCACGTCGTCGTTAGTCTCGCCCTCTGCACTCGGCGTGTCCCTGGTCCTCGGACTTGTCTCACTGGGCGCGTACCTCTACTGACACCCATGCTAAAATCTGAGTTACGCGCCAAGCGCTTCATCGATCGATGCACGCACAAAAATGTTGAGCATGAGGAGCGAGCCAAGATACACCTTTGCTGTAAGACTTAACACAGCATACCACACTTCTGACCAATAGTAGACAGCCGGCCTGCGGCACTGAAATAAGACCTGAACTACGGCGAAGGAGGTGAAGATGGCCACGGAGCCGTACACTGCAGGCACCACAAATGCCGGTATGCGGTCCTGGAGCTCGGATGGAAGGTCGTATATGCTATTCAAGAATTGCACCACGACAAGCACCCATTCAACGACGTAGGGCACATATCCAACGATATGCGGCGCAAGCCGGACCCAAACCCGCTCGTCGCGCCATTTGTCGTCATTCAATGGCGCGGCTTGCAGCTCTGTCAGAAACCCGGCCAGCATTGTAGAAGCATTCAATGCAGCAATCGCGAGCAGCATATACGCGTCCCTTATGCCCACGAGCGTAGCAATAAGCACAACCATGACCGTCGCAGACAAAGTATATTCAAGCCACCTCAGTGGCGCGATGCATCGATCTCGCAGAAGACGGAAAAGGTACATCTCGCCGAAGAGGTAGCTTCCAACCCAAATAGCGTGGGCGGAGAAAGACAAAAAGAAAAACATGGCAGTCAACACTTCAAAGTGAAGGTCAACGCCCGCGTCCGTAAAGCCCGACTCATACACGCCCATCGATGTCCAGCGGGAAGTTGGCCTCACGAGCTTCACGCCGAAATCCTTTCCCCATGCGATAACGATGACAACGACGCCAAAGCTTAAATGCGCAACCCCCGCTATGGCGTGAATGATCACAGCGGTGCGAAACAGGCCTGTAAGAACGTTGTCGTCAGAGTACGGGGTTCCGCTATCGCCAAGCAGCTGTACTTTTGCCAATGGAACGCGCGCCATGACAGTGTCCTCTCTCTCTCTCTCTCTCTTTGAAAAGACAAGAAACAAATGCTCACTCCTTTGCGCCGCCTCGCCGCCGTGATTCTGCGACCACTTCTTTCCCCGTTTCGCCCAGCATCGCCATGACTCTGTGATTTCGCTTCAACTCGCCAACGTCCGTACCTACCACGCGTTTGTTGTACCTGACCTGAACGCTCTCCTGCATCTCACACGCGACGAGCCTGTGAGCCGTGGACAAGTTCAAGGGCGACGCGGGCGGCTCGATGTCCAAGAAACTTGGAAAGCAGAGCACGATGTTGCGCTGGTATGCAACCTTTTGTTCGTCTGACTGCAGCAGTCGGTAGTTCCCACTCGAGAACTCGTCCGGCGAATCGAGCTGCAGCGCGGAAGTGGACTTTTGACTGCGCGGCACTGCCGCGTCCACGAGGGCGGATGTTCTCACACTCACAGCCCCTTCATTGCGAAACACCTGGACGCTGTCGGCCGTCCCCCGTTCGGACGCAATGGCGAGAAAACACACCTGCCTCAGCGCATGCTCAAACAACCCAAAGAAGGCGGCTCGCTGCGGCGCCGCCTCGTCCGTAAACGGACGCCCGATGAACGCGTGCTCCAGCCTCGACGGGAACTGGTCCTCGATACGATTGTGGTGCGCGGCCCGCCTCGCAAACATGCACGCGTCGTCGACGAGTCGTTTCATCTCTCGTTTCTGAGTGGCGGACACATCGTGCGTCCCGTCCAGAGAGCGCAGCCTGTTGAGCAATGGGTGTAGCAGCTCCTGCGCCCGATTGCTCAAGAACAGACGCAGAAACTCCAGCAGACCTTGCCGCGTCTGGTCGCTCAGCTCTTCCATTGTCTTCCCAGACGCAATGCTTGCGCTCGCGGTGGCCACGTGCGGGTTGAGGACGGGCTGTGCATTGTTGATGCGATGTGGGTAGAGCGTGGCTGCAAGCAACGCGGCGTCCATCAGAGCCAGCTGCACGGGCTGGGAAACGACCCGCTTCCCTACCAGCGCGCACTTGGCCAGGCAAAAGAGGTCGTACACGGAGCCGATTTTAAGGTCGGGCCATCGCGCCGAGAAAATGGTGCTCTGCAAGGCGAGCGCGTTGAGGCTGTTCCAAAAGGGCTGGAAGTAGAACACGGAGCTGGAGAAGAAGGCGATTGAGTTTTTCACCGTAAAGGATCTTGTCATCAGAGGCTCGCGGAACAGCGCAATGTCTCCCGCCGTGCACCCCGGCAGCGTCGATTGCGCGCATGACAGTTCAGGGTCAATGTGCTCGGCGTCGTCGCAAAAGATGGAGGTCGCGTCGTAGTTTTGAGAGACGACGGGCGGCAGCGCCTGAGAAAAGCAGCTAAACGGCATGCATTGCAAATTTGATCGGTAAAAGTACCGTTCTTGCTCCATCGGATGCTTCTTCTTGTCCTCTTCGCTCTGCAACGCGTCGTCGACCAGGTCCATGCATTTGTCGTAGGTGTTCAGCACGCTGTGCAGGCGCGGCACCACCAAGTGCGGGATCCCGCGCACGGACGGCGGGGTGGCGACAAACGCCTTTGCGGTTCGCCCGTCGTCGTCGATTTGCAGGTCTTTCTCGACCCAGTGGTGCTCCGCAAACTTTGTCGAAAGTTCGTCCGACAGCTGCTGCGAAAGGACCAGCGAACCGTGCAGTCGACTGTCGCCGCGCATGTTGCTTGCTCCAAGTCCAATGGAGCTGATTCCGTGGTCGATTCCGCCGCGGTAAACGCCCTCGTACGGGGTGTCGGTGTACGAATGGCCCAAGCACGCGTTTTGTGCATAGAGGACGTCGTATGGAGTGAGCATGAGGGCGCGGTTCGTGTCGGCCACGGAGACACGCCGAGAATTGGTCACCGAGGTGAGCAGCAGCGCCGCCCCTTGCATCACTTCCATGTCGCAGCACAGTGACGCTTGCGAAACGGCGACAAAGAGGATCGATCGATAGTAGCGTACAAACTGGCCGTCGTCGGCGCACTGTTGGTTCAATACGTTTCGAATCATCTCCGGTACGCGGACGGGCTTGTGGACGCTGAGCTGCAAGCCGATCGTGCACTTGACCTCGCGAAAGGGCTCGGTGGTCAGCCGCGCCGGCTCGCCGCCCTGGAACACACATTCCTCTTCTTCGAGTGGCGGGTACGCCTCCTCGGCAGTCTGGCTGGGGATGTTGTACTCCACGGAGGTAATATTGACCATGGGCGGGACTTCGGACTGGCCTTCGTCCTCGATGTTCACACGAGTGTGCTCGTGCTCGGACAAGACGCCGAGAGTGACACGGGCCGAGTCGCTTTTGCGCTTCCGAAGCTTCAGAAAGACAAACTTGCTGGTTTCCTGCGCAACCAGGCCTTGGGCGACGGGCTGTGCGACGCGGGAGTATGCCTCGACACGCTCCGGAGTGTTGTCGGCGGTTTCCCACCGTTTGGCAAAGTCCTGCGATGCGCGGTCCAGCCCCGCGGTAACCTGCGCAAAGGCGCGCAGCGAGAGAAAGGAGCGCGCGAGCAGAGTCGTGCCAGCGTGGCCTGGCAGCTCCACGTCCGAGATGTGGACACCGGTGTCGTACTTGGCACGCATCTCCTCCATGGCGGCGGTACGCTTGGTGCAGTACATTCTCCCAGCAATAACGGAATGCACAAACACCACGCCGGTCGCTTTGTCGGGCTGCAGCCGCTCCGGTGAAAACCGCGCCGCGTGCAGCGCCTCCTCGTCGTCCTCTTGCAGTTGGTCGACGTACACCGCGTCGTGCTTATCGCGCAAAAAGGTGGGGATGTCCACCTTGCGTCGATGCACGACCTTGGACATGAGCACAGCGGACACCTCGGCGTTGCACATCATCGCCTCCTTGAGCTCGATGCTCTTGGCCACGTTGTCGTTCACCTTGGCGCGCAGGTTCACCAGCGCCTCCGCTCCTTTTTTCGCGGCTTCCGGCGACTCGGCGAGCAGCGTTCGAATGGCCATTGAATGTACGTTGGTCAGCGCGTTGTGGAACCAAATGATTAAGAAATGCGCAGACGCTCCAGTCGCGAGGTCTCGGTTGGACCTCGCGTTTGGCTCATCGACCAGCCGGTTGCCGGCGGCCGCCTGCGTTTGCTCATTCTCGAGTCGATTGCGTCGCACCAGCTCGGCGCGGCAGTAGACGGTGAGGACTTCGACGAGCGCGAGATCGCAATTGGTCAGCTGCGTGTTCAGCCGGCAAAACTCGCGACCCACCTGCGTCAGCGTCGCAAACTTGATCAACGCCACTGCTGACCACGCCGTGTCGAGCTTGTGGTCGATGCCAGCCGCCTTTCTCTTTAAAACCGAGGCGCACAGGTCGAGGAGACACGCATTTCCCCGATCGGAAAGGGCGCAGTCGACTGCCACTGGCAGCGAATTGGTCTCGAAGTGGTAGTTTGCGAGGTACCTGGCGACGGAGATCACCCCGGAGTTCCCCAGTCGGTCCTTTTGGTTCAAAAAGACCGTCCGCACGCCCGCAAGGATTGGAAAGACTTCCGCGTGGCGCGTGCAGTTGACAAGCTCCGGCAGGAAGGCCGAGTCGAAGGCGTTGTGCCCAACGGGCGTCTTGTTGCGGTCCAGCACGATGCGTTTTGCCAACGCAATGGCGAGCTGCACGTCCACCGTCTGCTGTGCAGCGCAGATGGTCGGGACATGGGTGCACAGCCTAGTGGTTTGCTGCGATGCCGCCTGGGTGGCGCGTTTCTGGTGAATGGACGCAAGCACCGCGTTGCATCGCATGGCGAGCGCGAGCAGGCGTCCGGCAGACAGCTGAGTCTGCGGCTCGCAGACCAACCAAAGAGGTTCAAATTCGGTCATCTCGACGCTGCGCGAGCGCGTGTGTGCGATCTGAAACGACAGCCGAAGCCGCTTCCTCTTTTCCTCGCGGGTAATGTCCGAGCGAGGCATCAGGGTGGGATTGGCAAACGTTTGCTCCACGCTGTAGGTGTAGGCCGGCCAAATCGCAAGAAAGCGTCCTTCGTTGAGAAGTTCAATCTTTCGTTTCTCGACCACGAGTGCGCACTGGAACGTGGCGCAGATGCTCGGTTCGTTGGGACGCGCAAAGAGTGCCGACGCCGGCGGAGCATCCACGGTGATGGCCCTGTCCTTGAGGACGGGGAGGAGGCGATTGACGCTCGTTTCGATCGCAAATTGCCTCTGCTTGTGGGGCGGGTGGTAGACCAGCTGCTTGCGAACGCCATTCAAAGTGTGATCGATGTTATACCATCGACTGTACCGCTTCCTGCGACTGTAGCCCACCACGAAGCCGTAAGTCGCGCACAGTTTGTTGGTGGCTTGCAACTCGCGCGACTTGCGAGTGTACTCGGCAAAGAAGCCACGCAACAGCTTATGTGTTTCTTCGTTGGTCTTTTCTTGCTGCGAGAAGGGGTCCTTGACCAGCACGTCCCCGGCGCTGGACAGGTCTAGCGTGTAGTCCGTTGCCTTCCGGACGCGGACGCGACTGCCTGTCACGTCACAGTCCTCGTCGAGCGTGCGCGAAACTTTGACCTCCTCAAATTCTTGATCGCTGTCGCTGTACATGAACGTTTCACAGTCGCTTCCCCTTCTACTCTCACAACGTTGACACAGACACTCACGCTCACAGACTCACAGTCACAAAGGGCGTGCGGAAAAATTCGGTTACAAATCTACACCTCAATCGACTCGCACTGGGCTTTCCGGGGCGCGAGAGGCGTAGAAGCACGCTTGCGTTT
>Ga0187217_1001114_pt1 | contig 11136 bp, 12 predicted proteins | sample 15SPOviralmetaG_FD_130165 | JGI IMG/M metagenome (GOLD analysis project Ga0187217, IMG submission 130165) | Marine viral communities from the oligotrophic San Pedro Time Series (SPOT) site, San Pedro Channel, CA, USA - 15 SPOT_SRF_2010-09-15... | ecosystem: Environmental > Aquatic > Marine >... | reverse complement strand
TTCTAAGGCCGAGCGTGGCATCGAGTTCGTAGAGCAGCACATCATCCCCGTAGTCCGTTCTGGCATCAAGGAGCGTATCATCTTCCTTGACGAAGCGGACCAATTGACCGACGCGGCTCAGTCCGCATTGAAGGGCGTTATCGAGAACGCTCACGGCTATTTCATTCTCGCCTGCAACCGACTTCCGAAGGTCAGTCCGTGGCTTCAGTCTCGCGCTCAGGTTCGCACGTTCAAGCCTGTGAGCAAGACGCACATGGAAACAATGATGATGAAGATTCTCGCGGCGGAGCAGTTCGGCCCCGGCAACCTCACCCGTCAGGACATTGACGTGATTTGTCGTCGCCATCCGGGCGACCTACGCAACGCGATTGGGGCCATGCAGGCTCTCGTCCACATGCGGGATGAGCAGCGCGAGAAGTTCATTCTGAGTCTAACCACGCCCGACCTCGACTGTAACCGATTCCTGCGCCTGTGTTTCCAAGACAAGCAAGCGCTGATGGCGGCGTTGATGATTGAAGGCGATGTTCGCCAATCCATCCGCTCCGTGTTTGAGTTCGCGGTTATGAGTCCTAAATCCACCGCCGGTTCGGACAAGATGATGCGAATCATTGAGGCTTCAGTCATCAGCGAGCGCGACCTCATCAACGGCGTTGACGCCGACGTTGTGCGTTTTAATTTCGCACGAATCCTTTGCGGAGGCTCGGTCTGAGCAACCTTTATACCCCTCGCTCCAACGAGACAAAATTATACCGGAAGTGAACCCAATGGTCAATACACAAGAAATGCTGAACAAGGTCGCGGCGCAAGTCGGGACCGACACGAACACCCTGAAGACGAAGATGGAAGCGGTTCTCGCAACCGAAGGTCCGGCTTGGTCGTCCGCCGGAAAGACGGACGAGCAGGTTCAGACCCTCGCTTTGCGCGTTGCCGCACGACAGATTGCCTCCGAGGCGGCCAAGATGGCCCGCTCCGGCGCGACCCTCATGGAAGGCATGTTCGTCCACGTCCCCCGCTTCAAGGATTGGGGCGAGATGGCTTACCGCAAGATGGAGAACACGCTGAAGTCCCTTGAAATGGACGGACGCCTCGCTCTCGTTTCCCAAGGTGCCCTCTACCTCTACGAAGACAACATGGACGGCTCCTACACCCGCCACGGCAACCCGAGCCTTCTCGCTCGCCGACCCTTTGAGGAAGGCATGGACTCCGTGGACGTTGATGCGTTGCCTGAGCGCAGCGCGTCGCTCGACGCCGTGACCCACTTCTCCCTTGTTTGGGACAAGAACAACATGACCTTCGCGAACGGGAATGAGAACTTCAAATACGGGGCTGCACGGCCCCTGTCAGAGAAGGACCGCACCTGCCTGTTCCTTGGTCGCCCCAAGGGCGCTGCTGCCGACCCAACCATCCTTGAAGTCCGCCTGTCCGGCGCTGAGGCCGAGGCTCAATTCCCGACCTTTGTGACGGGAACAATCGGCCTGAAGGTTGCGAACAAGCCCGGTCTGTGCTACGGCACCAAGGCCACCGTCTTCAACGAGGATGCGAGCGTCGCAAACATCTTCGCCGGTCCTCCGTTGGCCATCACCGATGGCGCACCCTCCGGTGCGGTTCGCGATTGGCTCGGAAGCACCTTCATGCCCTCGCTGAAGGAATGCGCTGCCCACTACGCCACCCTTGAAGGCAAGGCCCGTTGGGACACCATCTACGGCTCCGTGGTCGAAGTGGCCCACATTGACCCCCGAGACAACGGCGGCTACACCGTCGTCGTCGGCGACCTCGACCTGCTCTCGTCGCACCCCACCGTGGACATCTACGTGCCCTCGGAACACGCGCACCTGATTGACTTCGGCGTTGGCTCCGAAATGGTCATCGTCGGTCAGCCTTGGTCCACCCGTGAGGGTGAGCCTCGCTTCAGCGTGAACGGTTGGTGGTGCATGGACGGCATCGCGCCCGTCGAAGTCGCCGTTGCTGACGATGAGAACAACGGATGGGACGCTTGAGGTGCTTTCGTGGGAATCGAATGGACGAGCGCAAAGTGCAAGGCCTGTGGTTGGGAAGCCGACCGCATGATGAAGGCCAAGGCTGAGAAGCGCGTCTGCCCGTATTGCGGGGAGAAGGGCCTCGTCCCACGATGAGCAACCTCTATAAAGCACGATTCAAAGGTGATAACATGACTTGGGGAACTACTACTGCAACGAAGAAGACGGAAGAGCCGGTGACGGTGGGCTACGGTAAGGACTACTACCGTGACCTTTTCACCAACAACCGCGCAAACGACATGCCGGTTCGCATGGCTCTCATCGGAAAGGAAAACTGCGCCAAGACGGGACTCGCTATCTCGATTTGCCGACAGGTCCGCCCGGAAGGAACGATTTACGTCTTCGACGTGGACAATTCCGCTCAGGCGACCATCAGCGCGAACTACGCCGACGACGGCGAAATCGCGGTGCTGCCTCTCCTTGACGAACGCGATGATTCGCTCTACAAGCCGGACGGCGTGTCGGTGGACTACGCGAACCTGATTGATAAGGTCAACCACTTCATCTCCATCGTGGCTGAGAAGTCCAAGGAAGAAACAATCGCCGGTATTGTTTTCGATGGCGGCTCGACGTTCCTGAAGTGGTGCGAGCAAGCCATGACGGCCGTTCTTCTCCGCAAGGGGACCATCAAGGAAGAAGGCGACTCCTTCAACCAAAAGGAATGGCGCACCCGCAATCAATTGTTCCGCGACGCCCTGACGCGCCTACACGGCCTGCCTGTGCCCTGCGTGTTCTTCACGTTCCACCTCAAGGACGTGTCGAATTACGTGGACAACGGCTCCGGCGGCAAGGTGCTGATGAAGGTCGGCGAGCGCCCGGAATGGGAGAAGGGGACCATGCGTCTGTTCTCGCAGCAAATCTTCCTGTCTCGCTACATGAAGAAGGCCGATGCCGCAGCAGGCGTCAAGTCTGACCCAAGCCTCGCTCCTGACGAATGGGTGGTCAAAGCGACCGTCGAGGAAATCAAGGGCAAGCACATGGAACACATCGGCGAGACCCACACCATCCTGCGGGTCAAGGACCGGGGCGTGACGTGGACCGGGCTTCCCTTCTTGAATTGGGGTTGATTGTTTGGACGACATGTTCGCGTTCCTTGTCCTCATCGGCATTTTGTGTTGGGTATTCCTAAGCATCCTTTCTCTTGTGGACAACCACTACGAACGGAAGTCCCGATTTGGGCTTGATGTGGTCAAGTGCGAGATGCAGAAATTGGCGGTCAGGGAATACGAAGAAAAGACCGAGCAAAAGCGACTTGAGTGGGAAATCGTGATGAAGCGTTTGGAAATTTTCGACAACAAATCTGAAGAAGGTGGCGAGTGATGCCCGACGTTAGCATCGTCCGAACTGCGGACCTCATTCACATGCTCACCGTGATGAAGCGGGAGCAGGTAGTCAGCGGCAAGAAGCAGGCTCAGGTCGAGTCCTGCATGGTCCGCTTTCAGAAGGGTCCGACGAACAATGGGACGTGCAGCGTTCTTAGCCTGACTCGCGACCTGACCGGACTCACCTACGTCCAACACGAGGCAGGCAGCGTTTACGAAGACATGCTCGTCCCCATCCCCGACATTGACCGTGTGTTGTCCATCCTCAAGATGCACCGTGAATGGCTCACCGTGGACTACAAGCCCTCGGAGAACAAGGTGTTGTTCAGGTCGGCGAGCGAAGAGCGCACGTCCAAGAAGCAGACGACGCTTCAGGTCAGCGACGAAGCCAAGGCGTTCTCGCACAGTCCCGAGTCCGTGCTTGCGTTTTACGAGAAGTCCTTGACTCTCGCCGAGCGCATAGACGCGGATAAGGCCACTTACACCGATAGGGAAGGAAACGTGATTGAGTGCTGCGCTTCTTTCACGGCTGAAGCGTCTGAACTATACTCCGCTCTTCGATGTGACGCTATCGGAAACCAACGACTCAACCGATTCATCTTTGAGGTCGAGGCCGAAAAGCACTACCCTAATATTACGGTGATTGTTGGAGACCCGATGTATGGTCAGACCGAGACCAAGATTGACGCTGACGATTCAAGTCGCAAGCCCGGTGACGTGCTTTCGATGGCCTTTGACGGCGGGCTTGACTACTTGTTCAAGCACAAGCAAGGGCCGTGTGACGTGTTCTTCTTCGACTTCACGCACGAGGAACAGGGCTACCGCCTCGGCGTCAAATTCAACGACGGGTCATGGGCTTTCCAAGCCGGTGTCCTGTGAACCACAACAAGGGAAGGCGAACCATGAAAAACAACGCCGAAGGTTCCTCTCAAGGTTCGACGGGGGTTGTGTCTCCCCGTGGCGTGGCCTTCCCACCTGTTGTGGTCGAAAATGCACGGATTCGCACGATGCAGAACCTGACCTCTCATCAGGCGCGACTCGTGAACTTTTACCTCGGAAACATTTTCATGTCGAGGCGAAGAATGCCGGTGAAACTTGCCGTGGGTGCCGTCCTTCTTTTCGATTGTCGGGTAGGCGAGCCGATATCTGCAAACGAAATAGCACACCGTTGCCTTCGATACATCAACAAGAACATGAGCGTCACCGCAAATTCTGTATCGGGATTTCTCAAGGTGATGTTTAAGAACGACTTGTTGTCGTATTCTCAGCACCACCAAGGAAGGCTTTGGTGGAGGGTCGTTTGATGCCACGAAAGGCTTGGCGCAAGTGCGTGGGTTGTGGCGAAGTTCGTCATACGAGCATGTCCTATCACCGCTTCAAGAAGAACGGAGTCAAGGAATCTTGTGGCTCCTTTCGCCTGATGGACCGCGATTCTGACTTTGTTCCTCCGAACAAGGATGCGAGCCATTGATATAGGCTTCTAAGCATGGCTTGTTCATGGTGAAGGTGCGTGACCCCAACACGGGCGAACAGATTGAGATTGAAGTCAATATGGACGAGTTTCGTTCTGACCGATACGAAGTCAAGCGCGAAGGCTACACGCTCTACCTCGATGTGACCTACGGTCTCGTCCCCGAAGAAAGACTCTACCGCGACGCTACTTGGCTTACTGAAGCCTACGTGACCGATAAGCGAACGATGGCCGATATCGCCGCACAGTTCGCCGTCAGCCCGATGACTATCCACGGTTGGTTGGTCAAGCACGACATTCCAACACGCCCACGCGGCCGCAAGACGTGACGTTTATATCCCTCCATCCGAAGGGGTAAACATGATTGTCGAACCCTACGGGCGGAACGACGTTCTCGTTCGTCACCGCGACGATGACGGTAAGCGCAAGGAAACGCGCATCACCGACTACCTGCCTTGGTGCTACGTTAGCAAGGAGTCGTCATCTTGGGTCGAGGGACGCAAGACCGATGGCTATCGCTGCGTTTTCGGCGAGGATTTGGTGAAAGTCGAAACCTTTCAGGATTATGATATCAGTCAGATGAACCGTGACGGCGAAACATGGGAGGCAAACGTCCCGTTCACGAACAAGGTCTTGGCCGACCGCGTGAAGCAAGGCGGCTCTCCCATCCCTAACTACCGGCACCGCGTTTGGTATCTTGACGGCGAATGGAAAATCAGCACAGGCGAAATCACGCTGCTTACTGTTTACGACTCGTTCAAGGAAACGATGTGGACTTGGCTTACGCACCCCGATGTCCCCGTCGGTCGCCACGATTCGCTGCCGTGCAAGAATCACCCTGAAGGTTTGGAGTCGGTGTCGTTCGATACACCGGTCATTGCTTTCGCAAACGAGCGCGATTTGCTCACCCACTTCTCCTTGCACATGGGGAAGTGTGACCCTGATATCATCACCGGTTGGTTTGTCGTCGGCGCGGATATCAAGCAGATTGCCGAACGCATGAACGAAGTGGGTCTTCCCCCGAACCGCATGAGTCCGATGAACCGGTTCCGCTACGACTTCGGGGATTGGGCACAACCCATCCCCGGCCGGAACTGCATTGACTTGATGCTTGCGTTTTCCAAACTGTATGAGATGAAGAACGGCAAATTATCAGGCTACAAATTAGACGACGTGGCCGACGAAGTGCTTGGTGAGCGGAAGGTCGAACTCGCTGACGGGCACGACACCTACTACACCGACATTGGAACATACACCGACTACAACCGTCAGGACGTGCGCCTGCTGCCAAGGCTTGATGCTATGGTGAACGCACTTGACTACTTCATCGCCGTGCAACACATCGCCCAATGCGAAATCCGCTCAACGCCGCACATCACGCAGGTATTCACGAACCTCGTCTTGTCTGACCCGAAGGTGGACTTCTGCCTGCCTTCCAAGGCCCGCTTCCCGAAGGAGAAGTATTCCGGCGGCATCGTCATGGAGGGCAAGCCGGGAATCCACGACAACGTGGGCATCTTCGACATTCGCGCTATGTATCATAGCAACGTCAATCTGCACAACATTTCGTGGGACACGCTCGACGCTGACGGCGTGGACTGTGGCAACGGTGTTCGTTTCACGCAGGGCAGGCAGGGGCTTCTCGGCCGTCATATGGACCGCATGACCGAACTACGCAACGATTACAAGGCGCTGATGAAATCCTCCAAAAGTGAAGCCGAAAAAGTCCGGTATGATACCCTTCAATTTGCGGCGAAGACGTTGGTTGCTTCGATGTATGGTGTGGCAGGCGACGCGAAGTATAGCCTCTATCATCCCCAAATTGCCTCTTCCATTACCCATGCTTCTCGCAACACCCTTCTTCGTCTGAAGGAGCAGGTGGAGCAGCGCGGCTTCCCCGTGGTTTACGGTCACACGGACTCGGTGATGTGTGTCGTCCCCTCCCCCGAAGAGGGGATGCGCGTCCTTGCAGACGTGAACGAGGCGATGGCTCCCATCGAAGTCGAATTTGAGAAGTGGTCGTCCCGCTTCATGTTGATGGAGAAGAACAGGTATTGCGGTCTCGTGACGTGGACGGACGGGGAGGCACACAAGCCTCAGCGATACGTCAAAGGCATTGAAATGAAGCAGGCTCGTATGCCCGCGCTGATGAAGAACGCGATGGGTCAGGTCATTGACGGAATCCTAAGCGGCGAAGACGAGGATGACGTGACCGGCGGAATCGTCACCCTGATTGATTCTGTGATTTCCAAGGAGGCTGACTTGTTGGGCCTGTGCATGAAAGGCAAACTGACCAAGAACCTTGAGCATTATTCTTCTGTGTCCGGCCCGGCTGCGGGTGCAGCGTGGGCCAACCGTGTTCTCGGCAAGGGCTACCGAAAGGACGACCACTTCCTGTGCGCCATCGGCCCCGACGGTCAATACATGGCCTTTGACCATCCCGACGAAATCGAAGGCATCGCTGAGGTCGGCCATCGGGTCATGTGTGAGCGATTCATCGTCAACAAGATTGAGCCTTATTTTTCTGCCGCGAATTGGGATTTCGGTCCCGTTCTGCGTGCGTTGGACGGCAAATCACGAAATGTTTGGCTTTAAATAGCATACCTTATGTGGGTATATCAGGGAGAAACATGGCCCGCGACGGTTTCCGACCTGTGAAGAAGATGAGTCAGCATCAATTGACCGAGGTTGTTCAAGGCCTCAGTCACCGCATTGACTTGCTGCACCAAGGCGCTGCGGCAGACCTGCGCCGCCTCAACGTGTTGTTTTTCTCGCTGCTCAAGGAAATGGGCAAGGCCGAAGAACTCGTGTGCGAAGGCTGCGGAACTACAAACGTTCGTCCGATTCTTGATGGCATCGAGATTGACCCCCGATGCGCTGAATGTGGTCTTCTCATTGATGGAATCAGCGATGCGGCGTTTACGAACGCTGACCTGATGGACGATTCCGAAGAGTAATCGTTATCTGACGCTTCTAAGGTGTGTTTCCTATGTCCAACGTTCTTGTGACCGAACTCGCTGACGTTCCGTCTGCTCTCAAGGAGCATGGTGTGGCTTTCACCTACCTTCTCGGATGCCCAATCACCCTCAAGCACGATGCTCGCGCCGTCGGACTCCCCGAATCGCGCATCATGAAGGGCGAGGAAAAGGAAGTCCTCGCTGCGCTTGAAGCGACTCTCTTCAAGGCCGCAAAGTCCAAGCCTGCCCCCAAGGCAGCCCCCAAGCCCAAGGCCCCGTCTAAGGACGAGGAATGAGGCGACCCAACCTTTATATCCCACCCTCACAAGTGGATTATATGGGCGGAAGCAGTTACAACCCACATGAGGTGGACGACGACACGTTGCTCCGCGTCAGCAAGTCTTCGTTCATTGGCTATGCCAAGTGCCCCCGCCGGTATTGGTGGGACAAGATTGCCCTACCCGACGTTATGTCGCCATCATCTCCCGAGGCCGAGCGAGGGCGTGCGATTCACGCCGTCATGGAAGACGGGCTGCACGATAAGAAGTGGGACCAACACGCTGAAGTCCACGGCGTCGCGGGCGACATTGGCGTGTCCGCCCTTGGCGACATTCTCGCTGCCGTAGCCGAGGCTTGGGGTGGCTTGGAAATCACGGAGATTGAAGTCAAGCACGAAGTCCCATATTCGTGCGAATACAGTCGTCAAGAGGAAGGAGTCATCTGCGTGGACCACTATGACGTGATTCTCGTCGGTCTGATTGACGCCGTGTTCAGGATGCCCGACGGTAGCATCTGCATCGTGGAACTGAAGACCGGTAGCGCCAACCAAGGCAAATTGAGCCGCACCCGCAAGGAATTGGCGTATTACCGCTACCTGTATGAGCAGGTGCATGGAGAGGCCGCCACGCACTTCCTGACCATCTTCCCCGACGCCACCGACCCTAAGTTCTTGACCGACCTCATGAACAAGCGCAACACCGAGGTTTTCATGGGGATGACGCAGGGCTTGGGCGTCCTTGAGCCGGTCGGAACCCGCACGGTCAACGCCATGTTCAAAACCCTTCATTCTTCCATCCACGGTATCATGACCCACGAATGGCCTATCAAGTGGAGCGAGTATTTCTGCACCCAATGGTGCGACTACCACCTCTCATGCAACGAACAATTGCTTGGCGTTGCAGGCGACATCACAATGGGGTGAACAAAATGGACGGATGCGATAGGTGCGACGGCGGAATGATTGATACGGATGTTATGTGGCGCGTGACCGGGCAAACCGGCATGGCTCCCGAAGCAATCTTTGTCTACACTTGCCTTACCTGCGGACACAAGTGGAACGAGTGATTTCGTGCTTCTTTCGATGCCTCGCGAAATCGGCCTCAAGCGGGCACGATGCGAGAACGTCACAGATTATCGTCGCTATATTTCCGCGCTCAACGGGAAGTCAAATCTTTACACCTCCCTGTATTCGTTTCGGGATAGGGACGCGGAACAACCGTGGCGGTTCTCTCACGCGAGCGCGGTCATTGACCGGGCTTGGTGGGACTTCGATGCGGGAGAGCGCGGAACAATCGAGGAAGTGAAGGATGATGTGGGACAATTGTTGGACAGACTCAGCGGGGACGTTCGCGTGGTCGCTACGGGCCGTGGATTCCATGTCCATCAATTGTTCTCACGTTCCGTGGTGGGACGAGACTTCCATGCTCCGCTCGGGCGATATCAGCGCCTCATGGCGCAAGGACTGAAAACGCTCGATGGCGTAGGTTTCCCCGCCAAGATGACGCGCATCCCCGACACCTACAACGTGACTCGGAAGCGTTGGGCCGTAAATGTCCCTGCGGACGCTCTCAGGGCCGACATTCAGGCCTTTTGCATCCCTGATACCCCAAAGGCCGAATGGGCCGTGTATGACCCCTTCACGGGCGCGAAAACGGCATCTACGTTCGACTTCGTGAAGTGGGTCGTAGACAACCCCGCGCCGGAAGTCAAAATGCAGAAGTTTCAAGGTGATGTTTCATCTATCGGCGACATCCCCATTCCCCCGTGCTTGGATAAGGCGGTGCGTGTGGCCAATCCCGGCCACGAGGTCCGCGTCGCGCTCGTGCAGCATCTTGCCGAGGAAATGCGTTGGTTCGCTGACCCAACGACTGTGCCTGCCGAACAAAAGCGTGAGATGGAAGACGGCATCTTTGACTTCATCAGCGACCTCGGGTGGGAGGGCTTCAAGCCACACCTGACCCGTCAGGGCATTCGCACCAATCTGAACTACAAACAATCACCGTCATGCAAATGGTATGTTGCTCGTGGTATGTGCGTAGGTAAGTGTTGGAGGTATGACGGGTCGTTTTAATATGGCGTCGAGAATGCCACGTCATGCTTCTGATGGATGACCGCGAAAACGACCGCCTCATCCATAAAGTCCTGATGGACATGGGCGATGGAAACGTGAACCCCAAGGGTCAAGCCCGCGTTCAGCGGCTCAACGTCGGCGATTACATTCTCGGAGATTGGGGAATCGAAGCAAAGGAAATCAATGACCTTTATCGTTCCATCCTCGGCATCGGCCGTTCTCGCACTATCGTTGGACAATTGACCGACCTTTGTGCGTCGTTCGACAAGCCGTTCCTCGTTGTCTACAATCACGAACTCAAGCCTTGGTTTCACGGCCGCAGGCCCACGGCTCGCGAGATTTCCGAAGAGCGGCAACGCATGAGGGCGGTCATCAAATCGTTTTTGTTGACGCTGCACCAACGCTTCCCTAACCTGCGCTACATGCACCTGAACACGATGGACGACTTCGTGGAATGGCTTTCGACTAACCACCGTCAAAACCTGATTGCCGGAGTCAAGCACGCTCTTCCCAAAGCAGCACCGAAGCCCATCTATGCAGACGACCCTCGCGTTAAGGCATTGATGGTCCGCAAGGTGCGACAGGAGCAGGCCGAGGCGCTTCTGAAACACTACGGTTCTCTCACCGTGCTTCTTCGCAAGGGGACGAGACAGAAGGACATGATGCAGGTTGCGGGCATCAACCGCAAGCAAGCAAAGGCTATCCTCGCGCTTCGTGACGACTTCAGTAAGGCCTGAATGAGTCGCCCTGTGCTATTCCCTTCGTGCTAAAGCGTTGGAAATTCACACGAATGTTGTTGAGAACGACCGCGCTATACGATGCGTCGTCGTCGCCTGAACCCGGCGTCCTCTTGACCTCAACCGTCACGTTGTTCCCTCCTGTCGAAACCCCATCAAGAAGGCCCGTCGCGAACACCACGTCGCGTCGAGTTTCGTCGCCGGACAGGTTTAGAGAGCGGCTAATCGTTGAGCCGGTTTCCTCGCAAGTCACGGTGACGGTC
>Ga0187217_1001108_pt1 | contig 11156 bp, 15 predicted proteins | sample 15SPOviralmetaG_FD_130165 | JGI IMG/M metagenome (GOLD analysis project Ga0187217, IMG submission 130165) | Marine viral communities from the oligotrophic San Pedro Time Series (SPOT) site, San Pedro Channel, CA, USA - 15 SPOT_SRF_2010-09-15... | ecosystem: Environmental > Aquatic > Marine >... | reverse complement strand
TAAATGATATGACAACTGTGCTATCTTCCTTGACTATTTCATCTAGGATATCTTGCACATCATCACGCATCTGCTCTACTGATTTTTTCTTGATATCAATAGTGTCTTCAATAACTTTGTATTGTAGTTTGATATCTTCTTGAACTGCTACCTTTTCTTCTGGTGTTAGTTCTGGTGACTCAGGTATCTCACTTTTAATAACCTTTTCAGGTGTGTAATTTGATATCTGAGTAGTATTCTTTACAGGTTTATATGTGGCTGTAACCCACATTACATATGCTACTAACGAACACGCTAGTAACATTAAGTATGTTTTATATCTATTCATTGTTCAATTCCTTTCTACTTGGATTGTATTTTATATGTTTTGTAACAGAGGTTTTCATTGGTTCCCCTTTACGATTTTTCTTACCAGTGACAGTAGTTTGCACTACAACCATTTGTGTTCTGTTCTTATTGCTTTTAGATATTACCTTTGTTTCTTCTTTCATTTTATTTTCCTTTGTATTGTTATATTATTCGGTGGTTTGTATTATAATGCACACTTAGCTCTAAAACCATAGATTTAACTATAGTCAGATCGTGAGCTATGCTCACGCCTGACGATTAATGACTAATTAACCTTGTTGTCAAGCGTTTGCTAGTGTGCATCATATATTTTTATAGAACTAAGGGTTTGAAGCTACAATATGTTACAGAAACACTCTTGCAAAAGTGGTTGAAGCATCAACTGCATCTCAGACTTTATCCATATTGTATATAGTTCACATTTAATCTACCATCTCCGTAGAACCCTTATTTCTATTGTTTTTTAGTATTTATTCAACATATCATAATGCGTTTGTAATTGCTCTGCTGAATGGACTGTAAAATACCAATTCTGGAGCACTCTTGCACTACATTTTCTTACATTAAAGTTGAATCTTTTTCTACCATATTGGATATTGAATTTTGTATTACATTTTCCTATCCAATAGTTTTTCTGTTGAATGTTATGTTCGTGTTCAGTCATATTTGTTACCCTCCTTAACTGTGTATTGTAGTTTGATATCTTCTACAATGTCATTATCAATTTCAAGTTCAGGACTTGTCAGATTGATAATATCTTTCTCCATCCATTTTTCTAAAGTATACCATTTTGTTTCACCTGGATAGAACCTTACTTCTTGGACATTAAAATTATCCTCGTTTCTATCTTGCATTACATTCATAATAGTTGGTATTGTATTTACTAATTGTATTGCTGATTTAAAATAGTATACAAATACTTTAGCATCGTTTTCACCAAAGTATGATTCATTGTAAGTTAGTTTGTATATGATTGTTTCTTCTGCATTATTCATTTGTTTTACTCTCTTTCTTTATTTTGTTTTAGTATTAGCTGTGCTAGCTCTTTTCAGCTAGCTACAATGGTTCGTTTTATATTCTATGAAGGTTCCCTCTAATCAACCTTGGTTATTGTCACGCTCTTTCATCGTGAATGATTTTACATAGAATACTCTTTATTAATGTATCAGTATAGACTCACATTGGGGGTTTTCAATATCGGTTACGACCACGCACTTGTTATTTAACTTATAGGTGTTACCTATCCCCGTATCTGCAATTTTAACATTTTCTGATACATTTACATTTCTGCCTTATCTCTAGTTTCAGATAATATCGTATGGCTTTGCAACCCTTTTTTAAATAGTATACTACATAGAGTATAACCTAATTTTCTACGAACTTTCATATCATCAATCCTATTTTAGATAAGGCATTTACATTGATTTGTTAAGTAATTGAAATAAGGTGGATTTAGTCTTACTCTAATGAGTTTTACACATTCGTCAATGCAACCTATATCCTTGTAACAGGATAGTTTACTCCTTATTTACATTTTTTACTTGTATGGTATAAAAGTATATAGCCTGAGGTGAGTCAGACTATATACAGTGAACGCTATTACAAGGTTGAAGCCTGGTATGGCATTAGACTTAAGTAGCCAGATACTTTATTATACTTAGCATCATACTTAAGTTGGTTGACAACCAATCTTCGTGAAGCGAAAGTAGCATTCAATTTAGCCAATACTTGACTAGATTCACTTTCACTTGAGACAGTAACCTCTACTAAGGTTCCTACTCCTGCTTGACAAGCATCAATACGCAAGGGTTTTACGCCCTGTTTGTAGAAATGCTTGAAATACGCAGTAAACTCTTTAACTATATTTTCCATTTTTAATATCCTTTTCTTTTATTTTTATATAAAAACCATCATTAGGGGTGAGAACCTATCCATAAGATAATAATAGGTTTATCGCAAGGCAATGCGGTATCTGTGATACCTTATAAGGTAAGGATAAGCATCCCTTTGTCTTCGCTTAGCTGTCCTTATAAGCAGTATTGCAGGTGATGAGCCTATTATTATCTGACCTTATTCTTGGTAGAGTAATCCTCAGATGAGAGTAAGCAGAGAGATAAATTTTCAACGAATTGTAAGTTTTCAACGAAAATAGGATTATTAAACCAAGAATAAGGGTGGATAGGTTCTATATATATCACTCACTCGCAATCTAATCCTATTTTTCAACTCAACTATTGACTTTGAATAAAAAATTCCCGTAAATTACAGGATGAGACGTAAAAAAAAATTTTTGGAAAAATTAGACAAGTCTACTGGAGAATGGATTCAGGTTCCAATTAGCGAAGCAAGTGAAGAGATGTTACGTATTTACGAAATTATGGATGCTGAGTTAGAAATAGCAACAGTAGAAGAAGCAATGAAACTAGGGGTTTACGTAAAAAAAAATAAGGATTAGTCTCTATTAGCTTATTTAATACGGTAAGTATACCTACGTACTAATTAGCTATAAGCTTATCTTATTAGCTTATCTTATTTATACCCTACATTAGAAATGATAAAAATAACAAAGAAATTAAAAAAAAATGACTTCCAACCTATGGACTACCCAGTCTATAAGAAGGAAGAGGCAGACAACAATGGCTTAAAGTATAAGCATTGGAACGCTGCAAAGGAAGGTGAGTATGGGTTATCAGACGATGGCTATGTTGCTGAGTGCATCTATCGCAAGGCATATGGAGAAAAAGTGGAATATACCTACCCCTACGGTAGACAATGGCTTAGTGCCTGGAGCAAACTGGAGTTTGAGCCGCATTATAGGTCTAATAATTTTAGTACTGTGTCTACTAAGAGCTATAACGACTTAGAAGTAAGAAAGAAGGGTGCAGATATAGCTATGGATGCGTATGTAGCGTACAAAATAGCAGGATTACAGCCAGATTGGGAGCAAATAGGTACATTGTACCGCCCAGACCAAGATAATCCCGTTATCGCAGCTAAAAGATTATTTAAAACTAAACAGGTAAAGAAGATGATACAGGATAAGTTAAAAGATATTTTAATTGATAGAAAGATTGATGAAGGATTTGTATTAGACGTTATTAAAGACGCTATTGAGGTGGCAAAGGTAAAAGAAGACCCAGGCAATATGATTCGTGCCGCCAAGGAGCTAGGTGATTTCCTAGATATGAAACCTAAGGTAACAGAAAAGACTGATACCCTAGAAATAGATATGTCACATCAAATAGCTAATTCATTTGAAAAGCAGACTAAGAAACTAAAAGCAACACAAACAAGACAACTCGATGAAGAAACAGATAAAGATAACGGGCAAGAAGAACAATCTTAATGAGTTCATAGCTGTATTACTAGCTGTGGCAGAAGATTGGGGTATTACCGTTACAATTAAGGAAGACTAATGGACAACAAGAAGATGTTGTTAGAAATGCAACAGGATATGTTATTATTCGGTCGTATGGTGATGCCTAATATGTTTAGTAGTGAATCTCCACCATTTCACTACGATTTAACAAAAGCATTGCTAGACCCAGATGATAAACAGATAAATATTATAGCACCACGTGGACACGCAAAGAGTTCGGTGGCTGCTGGTATCTATCCTTTATGGCACTTGATGTTTACTCCTGGTGTTAAAGTAATTGTCTTAGTGTCTCGAACGCAGGGTCACGCCACCAAGCTATTAGGTACCATTAAAGATGTGTTAGATTACTCTCAGGAGTTTAGACACTTCTTTGGGTACTGGGGAATGCAGTCTGCACGTAAGTGGACAAACAATGAAATAGAATTAAAAGATGGCAGCTTAATTATTTGTAAGGGTACAGGACAACAGATACGTGGAATCAAGCACGGGAATCAACGACCTACTCTTTTAATATTAGATGACCCTGAAGATGAAAACAATACTAAGACGTCAGAAGCTATGGAGTATAATTTACGTTGGCTATTACAATCTGGTGTTCCATCCCTTGACCCACTAAGTGGACAGATATGTGTTATTGGTACTCCTCAGCATGAACGTTGTCTCGTAGAGACATTAAAAGACATGAAAGGTTGGAATACCTTAGAGTTTAGACCTGACCTAGAAAATAAAGTAGCTTTATGGCCTGAGGTCTGGGGTATCGATAAGCTTATACAAAAGAAAGAAGAATTAGAAAGTATCAATCGACTATCTGTATTTTACAGGGAATACCTGTGTCAGATTGTTGGTGATGAAGATAACTTGTTTAGGAAAGATGACTTTCAAGCTTGGGAAGGGTTTGTCGAAAAAGATGAGCAAGGGTTGTCAACTCTCGTTCTGACGAACCTAAATGGTGAGGAAGTAGACGAGAGGAGACCTGTAAATGTATTTACAGGAGTCGACCCTGCATCCAGTACGAAAAAAGGTGCAGACTTTTCTGTTATATTTAATATTGCAGTAGATAAAGACTTTAATAGGTTTATACTTCCATACTTTAGAAAAAGAGCTACCCCACTAGATTTAGCTGATGCTATCATAAATAACTTCAAACAATACAAAAGTACTAAAACTCGTATTGAATCTGTTGGCTATCAAGAGATGTTACGTCAATATATTAAAGAACAAGCAGAACAAATGGGTATGTTTATACCTGGATTAGAAATAAAAGAGAATCCTCGTACCTCTAAGAATTACAGATTAGAAAGTTTGCAGCCTATCTTTGCAAACAAAAAAGTATACATTCAATCTAATATGCAGGCATTTAAAGATGAGTTGTTGCTATACCCACGTGGTAAACATGATGATTTACTTGATGGTTTCTTCTATGCAAACAAAAATTGCTATAGACCAGCACATCAACAAGTAGAAAAAGAACAGCAACGAGAAGAGTGGTATACGAGAAAGAAAAGTAAGTCTTGGAAATTATTTTAATAATCCTTGACAAATACAAAAAAAATCCCGTAATTTCACTGTACTACATTTATGGATAAAAGCAAGTACTTTTTAAACTTTAACGATTTTATTAATAAGTTAGACAAATTGGATAAGGTAGACATACCGAAGGGTTATAAACAAATAAATGCCAAAAAAGATTCAAAAGCAACTAGCGAGTACAAGAAGACAAAATAAAGATGACTTAGAATTTGTCTTTGATTATAAGACTGGTGATGTTAATCCACGTGAGGTTCCTGAAGAAGTTAATTTAACAAGGGAACTATACACAGACTATAAAAGCTCAAGAGACCAATGGGCTCAAAAATTTCAAGAAGCGGTAGAGTTCCGAGCTGGAGCTCAATGGAGTGATGAAGAACGTGATGTACTAGAAGCACGTGGACAAGCACCTATCGTAGTAAATAGAATCCATCCGATTGTAGAAACTGCTAAATCCCTTCTAACCTATAACTCGCCTCAATTCCGTTCTACTGGTCGTGAAGACTCAGATAGAGACACGGCAAAAGTATTTTCCGACCTCTTTCAATATATTTGGCAGATATCGTCTGGAGACGAAGAGCTCAAAGAAGCTATCGATGACTACTATGTTGGAGGTATGGGAGTACTTCAAGTATTTCAAGACCCCGATGCAGATATGGGTAAGGGAGAAGTTTATGTAAAGTCGGTAAATCCTTTAGATGTATTTATTGACCCTAATGCTAAAGATAAATTTGCAAGAGATGCTGCACATATTATGGTAGCAACTTATATGACAGATGAACAATCTATGCAAATCTATCCTGAGTTTTCAGATATAATAGAGCAAGCATCCTTACATCCTGATGAAACAGATGAAAAACCTATTACTAACTTATCTGCTACTGAAGGACAAATTTTTTCTACGGATGGTACGACAACGGTACACGAGAGAAGACAGTTTATAGAAAGATATACTAGAGAAAGACACTCTTACTATAATTGTTTTGAACCTTTTTCACAATCTGAACATTTATTAGACGCTGATGAGTATGCAGAGTATTTAATGACATACTACATTAAAGTAAAAACTATTAAAGGTGAAGAGATAATATTGTTTGAAGAAGAGTCTGTACAAGAAATGTTTGAGATTATAAAAGATATAGGACCTATTTTTCATTATGAATTACCTGAACCACAATTAGACCCAAATACAGGTCAACCTATTCCACAGGACCCAATTCGTGTTCCTGGAGAAGAAGATGAAAACTCAATACCAGGTAGTACTACTATATTAATACCTATGACAGTAGAAGAATTAATAGGTACAGGTCAAATAAAATCTAATGCTATAGAAAAATGTTGTGTAAAAATGATTGTCACTGTTGGAGATAAATTATTATATACAAGATTATTACCTGTAGAAGATTATCCTATTGTTCCTTTAATGAATGTACATCATCGTAATCCTTATCCTGAGTCTGATGTAAGACTATTTAGACCGTTACAGGAATACATAAATAAAATTCGTTCCTTAATTATAGCACACGCAAGTACAAGTACAAATGTAAAACTTTTAATCCCTCGTGGTTCAGCAGACTTAAACCAAATCGAACAAGAGTGGAGTAAGGCTGGAACCAGTGTTATAGAGTTCGATGCTGAACTAGGTGCACCGATAGTAGCTGGTCCAGTACCACTTCCAAACGAATTATATAAAAATGAAGCAGATGCTAAGTATGACTTAGAATACGGCTTTGGTATTTTTGAGTTAATGCAAGGTAGTTCACAAAGTGCTCCATCTACCTATAGAGGTACAATGGTTATTGACGAGTTTGGACAAAGAAGAATTAAATCAAGACGTGACGATATTGAAGGTATGTTAAATCAAATTGGTAAAGTTGCAATACCATTAATGCAACAACTATACACAGAAGAAAAAGTAGTACGTCTTGTACAACCTAATGGAACTGAAAAAGAAGAAAGATTTAATTTTTACAAAGAAATGGACAATGGTTCTGTTGCTAAGTTTCACGATGTTGGTTCTGGAAGATATGACATTGTAGTTGTATCTGGTTCTACATTACCAACAAATAGAATGGCATTAATGCAAAATTATATGGAAATGTATAAGATGGGATTAATTGACCAAGTAGAAGTATTAAAGAAATCAGAACTAGTAGATATCGATGGTGTCTTAGAACGTTCTGGTCAAATGCAACAACTAGCTCAACAAAATGAGCAGTTGCAAGCAGAATTAAAGAAAGTCCAAGGAGACTTACAAACTGCTAACCGTGAAGAGCTTCATGCTAAGAAACGTTTAGAAGTAGAAAAATTCAGCGGTGGATTAGATAAAGTATCTAATCGTGCTGATATGGCAACAAGCCTTTATAAGGCAAGGTTGAACGATGCGAAACAACAGTTGATGAATCCTAATGTAAACCTAGAAGATGTTCAAGAACAAGATATTTTTGAAGATGACGGGAATACAGAGGGAAGTTAACAGGAGAATAAATCATGCAAAATGAACAAAATACAATGGCACAAATAGATGAACAGGAAGTTGAAGGTATGCAGACTGAACCAACAGCTACTTCTGAAGATATTTTTAGCGAAATATTTGGAACAACTCAAGAGCAGTTAGTTACTGACAGTCCAAATGAAGCTATAAGTAATACTACAGATACTCAGACTATGAGTGACCCAAAGAGTGACCCAGGACAATTTCAGTACTGGCAAAGTCAAGCAGATAAACGTTCTGCTGAGGTAGATATGTTAAAATCACAAATGGCAGATGTTATGTCAAAAGTGTCTACACCTCAAGCAGATAAACCAACTCAGCAGGAAACGGCTTTAGAAAAACCCGTTAAACCTGTTAAGCCTTCTAGCTACGACCACTCTGAGGCTTTGACTGACCCCGATAGTGCATCAGCAAAGTACTTAACAAAACAAAGTTCTTATTTAGAAGATATGACAGAATATGTTGAACTTTCTAATAATTACTATGTTAATCAGATGAATCAGCAGCAAGAAGCTCAAAAAGCTATGGCTAGAGATAATAAAGTTATGCAAGACTTACAAGTTAAGTATAACTATACTCCAGAACAAGCTAATGACTTTATGCAGAAGATGTCATCACCAGATTCTTTATCTTTAGATAATTTGGTACAGTTACATCAATTGAAACAGCCGAATGCGGCACAACAGGTTACACAGATAACCCCAGAAGCTCAAAAGAAAGTAGCACTAATGAATCAAAGACAAGAGAAGTTAAGTATACCTAAACCTATTGGAGTACAACCAGGAGCCAGTGACCAGTCTTTAGGTAATAAAAACACAGAAGACAAAATGATGGATGCTATGATTAGAAATGTTTCTAAGCGTAACATCTTTTAAAACTGGACAATAGTCCAAGGAGAATAAAATGGCACAAGACATTAATGGAGTATTCTCTCCTAGCATTGGTGTAACACCACAAGGTGTTTCTATCGATGATAGTAGACGAATATTTAACTTCGGTGAGAGAGTCGCCGAACTAAATCCTGCCTCATCACCTTTCTTTGCATATTTATCAGCAGTAGCTAAAAAGCCAACTGATGACCCAGTATTCAAGTTCTTGGAGAAAAGACATCAATGGCAACGTAGAAACTTTGCTAATGTAACCGAAGTAGTAGATACTGCTGACGGTTCATGGAATACGACAGCATTTAATTTATCTTCAGTAGAAGTGGATGTTGACTATGATATTTATGGAAGAAAGACAGCAGGTAGTGGATATAAAGCTGAATTCCTTACTGTAGGACAAATGATTGCATTTGAGTGCGTAGTTGCAAAACTAGTTGACGGCTCATTAGCTAATTTCCCAGCAGTAGCTTATTACAAAATCACAGCTGTAACACAAAACGCAAACGATACATCTATTGACGCTACTTTTGAAGCAGCAGTTAAACTAGGTGTAGAGAATGGTGCAATTACAACTTTTGCTGCTACAGAAAAGTTAACTATTGCTGCAAACAAACCAGGTCAAGTAATTGGTTCAGCATGGGCTGAAGGCGATACAGCACCAACAGGTTGGAGAGATGAATTTTACACAAATGAAGGATACTGTCAAATCTTTAAGACTTCAGTACCTCTATTTAGTGGAACAGCTCTTGCTACTCGTTACAGAGGAGATTCAAACGAATACATGAGAGTATATCAAGAGAAACTTATGGAACATAAGATGGACATTGAAAATGCTTTACTATTCGGATATGGTGCGGTCTCAGCAGATGACTTATCTACATCACAAGCACGTAAATCATGGGGTATCTTACCTTACACTGAAATACATGGAAGAGTAAAACCTTTCTCTTATTCAACTTCAGGGTATGATGACTTCGTAGATGCTATGTCAGACATTTTTGACGTAGAATCAGCAGCAGGCGGTCAAAAGCTTGTTCTTGCTTCTCGTTCAATTATGAACTGGTTAAACAAACTAGGTGGAAGTTCATTCTTAGGAAATACTATGGCTGCAGGTGTTGGAGGTTCAGGACAACCATCCTCTTCATCATATGGTGTAGACATTAGTAAGAAAGACGGAATGTTCCAAGGAGTTCAAGTAACACAAGTTGATACCTTATATGGTACTCTTAACTTTGTTATGGAGCCTCTATTAAGAGGACCATGGGCAAACCATGCTGTAGCTATCGATTTAGATAACGTAGCTTACAGACCTTTAATGGCAAATGGTGAATCTCGTGATACTCAGATTCTAACTAATATTCAAAACAACAATGTTGACGGAAGACAAGACATGATTCTTACAGAAGCAGGTCTAGAAATATCTTTACCAGAAACACACGCTGTATTGAAGTTTAGTGCATAATAGTGAGTTAAGTCGGGGAGTTGCAATATACTCCCCGCAAAATTTAAAACAACAATAGGAGATTACAATGGGTGGAAAAGGAAGATTAATAAAAGCAGGAGTAAAAGGTTTAAGCAAAAAGTATAAAGAATATACAAATGCAATGACTAAAAATAGTACAAATAACATGAGTAAAAATGGAACAATAGACAAAATGATTGACAAAAATCCTGTTATAAGAACAGATTATTTACAGGTAGCAAAATCTATACGACCTAATACAAATAATGAAGCAGCAGCTATGGCAGTTGGTGCAGCAGGTACTTACGGAGTAATGAAAGCTAACGAAAAGAAAAAAGTAAAAGTAGAAAAAAAACCTAGAAAAGTATTTATGAATACGAAGATGAGGGACTAATGGCAAATCCAGTAATAAAAGCGGGAGCAAAACTACTCGTTAAGGGCGGTAAGGCATTAAGAAATAGACTGAATAAACCTAAAATTATTAAACCAGGTGAAACTTCAAAAGCTAGAAAAGCTGGAAAATTTGCTGGAGTTACTATAGCATATGTAGCCGCTGAAGAAGGTTTATCTGCAGGATATAATAAATTTAAAAACAGAAATAAAAATCAAAGTGTTAATAGCACTGATAACATGAGTACTTCTGGACCAATAGATAGAAGTATTGAAAAAAACATATAGGAGATTACAATGGGTGGAAAAGGAAGATTAATTAAAGCGGGAATTGCTAAAATAAAAAAGAAAATAAATAGTATTAATAGTACTGATAATATGAGCTCTTCTGGTCCTATTGATAATGCTATAAACAGAGGTATGTATAATAGACCTTTAGGAACTTATCATGGTAAATCAGGAGCTAAAGGTGATATGATACCTGATAATTTATTAGATAGACCAAAAGCTGGAAGTAGAGGAACATTACCAGATACTCCAAAAACACCTGCTCAAAAGAAAGCTGAACAAGATGCTCACGATAAATCGATAGATTTAATGAACAAAGCTTCAATGTTGCAACGTAGAAAAAAAATGAAACAATACAGCTAGAAAGGAAAAATCAAATGAGCG
>Ga0187217_1001105_pt1 | contig 11171 bp, 22 predicted proteins | sample 15SPOviralmetaG_FD_130165 | JGI IMG/M metagenome (GOLD analysis project Ga0187217, IMG submission 130165) | Marine viral communities from the oligotrophic San Pedro Time Series (SPOT) site, San Pedro Channel, CA, USA - 15 SPOT_SRF_2010-09-15... | ecosystem: Environmental > Aquatic > Marine >... | reverse complement strand
TGCATCAAATAAAGCAGAAGAAGAATTAGTTTTTTGTTTAAACCATGACCAATCAGGTCTAAAACCGACCCCCGTAACTGATTTATTAGCACCTGTATAAAGTTTAGTATTAAAATAATCTTTAGGTTGAAAATTGATGAAAGCCATTATCCGAACTCCTTTAAGTTTTTAGTGTTAAGTGTGTAATATCCTGATGGTACTGCATATTCCATAGCACCATGTCCATTACCATCTGCATTAGCTGAAGCCACAGCAGTTGTGCCAAAAAATCCTGAACCGAAGTTAGTGTCGGTAGTTGCTCCACTATTATTTCTAATAAAAGGAAATACTGGTGTTTTTTGGTCATAAGTAAAAGTAGCTGCACCAAGTGAACTTCCATTTTTATAAAAAGTTAATGTTCCTGAAGAAGTTGAAATATCTAAAGCACAACCAACTATATCTCCATTAGCTATTGAAACAGAAGAAATACCACTATAATTAACATTTGAAAAACCAGCAGCATTTCCATAACCAGTAGCAGCAGTTCCAGTAAGCGATAACCAAATAGAAGCTCCAACAGAACCACTTTCGCCATTTAACATTTGTAAACTTGAATTATTAAAACCTGAACTTGTAGAACAAATTCCAAAATGATTTCCAGCAGTTGTATTGGCTTTTTTCATTTCCCAATACCATTTACCATTAGTAACTCCCATACTTGCTCCTGTGTCATCTCCACCAGTTCTTGTAGTATTACCATTTAAATAAGTACCACCATTTTGAGTTAAAGGATTCCATGTACAAAAGTTATTACTAGGTGTATCTACATTTTGAGTTAAATTTCCTGATGTAGCAAATGTTAAGTTATTACCACTACTATCTAAATCCATATTTCCTGAGTTTTCAAATTTTAAAAAGAAACCATTAGTTCCGTAAGTTACTGATGGAAAAGTTTTTGGTTTCCAAATTCCTGAAGTAGAATCTGTTTCGCCAAATGTTGATGCGTCATAAGCTGTTCCATCAATCCAATGTAAGTGTGTCATAGAACCATTAAAATAATTACTACCTGCTTGACCACCTATGTAAACAGTAGCTGATTCATTAAAGTGCATATTTTGATTTTGAGGTGGATAAGTAGTTGCACTCAAACTTGTTTGTTGAACACCATTAACATAAATTTTTGCTCTATTTGTATCAGTTGCTTGTGTTGAATCTATTGCAACTACAATATGATACCAAGCTGATGGGTCTCTAAATTTTGCTGAAGTATTTAAGTGCATAACTGAAGAACTGCTTGATAAAGTTTGCACTCCTATTGTATCAGGGTCAAATCTTATTCTAAAATTATTAGCAGAACTTCCGAAGTGATAAAAAAGAAACTGTTCATTAGCATCAGCTTTTTTAACCCAAGCTGAAAATGTTGCTTTTGTATTTGTTCCTGAAGTTGCTGTCCTTGTTAGTTGTGTTGATGCCATAATATTATCTAATTAAATTGTCCTGAGTTGTTTATACCAACTGTTATTGTTATACTGAAAGCTCTGTCTGCCGTTTGACCTTGAGCATCAGTAGCTCGAATAGTGAAACTATATGTAGTCTCTGAAGTTGCACCACTCTCTGTACCTGATATCACACCTGATGAAGTATTTAAAGATGTTCCTCCAGGTAATGATCCTGATTGGACTGCAAAAGTTGTAGCGTTTGTTGCCGCTACTGTATATGAAATTGACGATCCTGCAGCATTCGTTCCTAAAGATCCAGCAGAAGTTGTCCAAGCTGGAGCATCTGAAACTGTTAATAATGCAGAAGATGATCTTACAGCATTACCATCATTATTCTCAACTCTGATAAAGTAAGTACCATCAACTGGTAAAGTAAAGTTAGCAACAATTGTTGTTGAACTTGTAAAAGAAACTGTGTCTGCTCTTGTAATTGCACCTGATGTATTTATTGCTTCGACTGTTGGAACAGATATAAAATTTGTTCCTGTTATAGTTACAGCTGTTTGTGTGTTTTCAATTACACTTGGGTTAATACTTCCTATAGTTGGTTTAGTTTCACCAACTGTAACAGACCCACCTAAAGATACAGCTGATCCGTTTATTGTAATAGAAGAGTTTGCAAGGTCTACGTTTTGTACAGAACCATCTGGATATGTAACTGTAGCGTTTGTTAAATTTAAAGTAGCACCTGCTGGTACTGTAATCGTATCACCATTCTCACCAGCTTGTAATGCTGTTCCAGATTGAGGTATTATTTTATCTACTTCTATTTGACTCATTATATAATTACCAACGTCCCTGTTACTGTAACATTACCTGATACTGTTACTGGCCCTGCTAAAACTCCAGAGTCCATTGTTTGTGTATCAGATATTGTTGCTGAATGTGTTGTTACATAAGTTGTTGCTGTCATCGCTGCAGATGGTGCTCTTTTTGCAGGGTATGTACAGAAAACAGTTTTAGTTCCTGCTGAAAAGTTAACAGCGTTATCTAGTTTGAAGAGGAGATAATGGTATCTCTGGAAAGTGTATCAGTACCTGCATCAGTTACTGTTCCGATACCGACTTCAAATTCAGAAGTTCCGTCGTTAGCTATAGCATAGAACGTACTATTAGTATCGCCGATTCCAGTTACAAAAGTTTCGAAACCTGTTTCAGTTCCTGTCAAACTAAATGCACCTGTACCAGTCGTAGTACTAGTCTGTTTAACTCTATCGTTAAGTACAAAAGCCATTCTTTAATCCTTTACTATTACGCGTTACCGATTCTTAATATCGCGTTTGATGAATCATTTGTAGGGAATTGAACAACGAAGTCTCCGTTAGTTGCAGTTTTATTTCCTCCAAAATCTAACACCATTACTAGCTCGTTTCCTCCGCCAGTTGTTTTGTAAATAGCAGCTCCTGCAGCAGTCAATGTAACAGATGAAAATGTAAGATCAGCAAAATCTATAAAAGCGATGTTTGATGAAACTGACACTCCACTGTTAGTTAAAGCGTTACCACCAGCTGTGTATGCTGTTCCTGATGAACTAACTTCACCATTAGAAGTTCCAGCAAGATAAACTGTTGATGACGTACTGTATGAAGAGATACTAGTATACAAAGCAAGTTTAAAAGCGTTTCCTGAATTACCAGAGGTATCGAAATTAAACGTTCCTTTGAACAATCCAGTTTTAAACGAGTCAGGTACTATATTTGCCATATTTTATCTCCTATTGTGATGGGTTAACTGATTTAAGTGGAGTACGAATAACACCATCTTCATATTCGCCTCTGCGTCTACGACCTTGTTGTTCGATCGCATACGTTTCAATAGCTCTTTGATAAGCCTGCGTATAATATTGTATCATATCTGCAGGACCTTTCAAGTATCCATACGCTTCTACAAGAGAACCGTATAAAAGTAAATCTTGATATTTGTTTGATAAATAAGTCCCACTACCGCTGACAGAGGCATCTGTAAGGCTAGTTGGTGACTTAATATAAGCCAATGTTATTTCAAATGATGCATTTGGAGTAGGTGCTATTACCCAAAAATTAGCATCCCAGTTAGCATAATACTTTGGAACACCTGAAGCTGTGCCTGGTGTATTATAGTATTCTGCCATAAAACTAGTATCTCTTTGATCTAAAAATTTTTGTTTATTACTATCCGTAGAATCTTTGATTTGTACATATCTAATTATTCTAAGGTCTGATGGTATAGTTACAAATCTATTTCCACTTGTTGTAGTTGATGTTGCATAAAATCTATCAGCATCAGAATCTACAGCTCTGTAAATTTTGTTTTCTGCATTTTTAATAATTGTATTTATTACAGAAGTTGACAATACAGAAGTATCTACTTCTGTATAGTTTCTAATATCGTCTTGTAAGTTTGTAAGTGTGTATGCCATTATTTAACTACTGTTACTGGACCTGCAAATGCAGAACCACCGCCTCCTGAAATTGTTTTACTTGCAGAATTACTTGAATCAAATGTGTAATTATTATCATCAGTTTTTGTAATTACATAACCAATAGCTAAATTTATAATAGCTGGTGTTATATTTGCAATATTTTGTGCATCTCTAAATCTAACTCTATCACTTGTAGATCTACCGTGATTTGGTTCGTTTACTTTAATTACTTGAGATCCGCTTGTTAGTGTAAAAGGATTTAAAGGTAATAATCTTGGTACAGCTGTTTCTGCTCTAGCAGGTCTTGCATTTAATAAACCTTGTGGGTCAGATCCTTTTGGTTTTGGATCTAATTGTGGTTGTTTTGGTTCATACTCTGATGTGTGAACAAACATGCCGTTCCATTCTTTTACCATTTCTGTATATGGAAATTCTAAACCAGATCTATCTGATATTGCTTTTGAATGTTTACCTCTAGCAAATGCCATTATACTCCGTCTCCATAAAATGTTTGTGGTGTTATAAATGTAGAAGTTCTTTGACCATCTTCATCAAGTGCTCTTTTAAACTCATCTTCATAAATTAATTTATTTGCTTGAACAGTTTCTGGTGAATATTTTAAACTTAAATAATATGATAAACCTGCAGTCATACAAGGTATAAATCTATATACTACATCTGATTCATTTGTATATGCGCCAGCATCTTGTATTCTAGCTACATAGAAAAATTTTAATTGAAAGTTAGCTCCTGAAAAAGAAGAGCTTGGTGTTTGAAATAAAAATACACTAGGTGCTACAGTTCTTTGCACATAGTATTGTGATGGTGTACCTTTTGATAATTTATTTGCTAATGCAGAGTAATCTGATCTATCTATTTTATTTAATGTAGTATCAACTGGTGCTGTAGCTGTAGTATTATTTCTTACAAAAGCTTCTAATACATCACTTATATCCGATGGAAAATTAGAATTATCATTTGCAAAATTATATTCTGCTTGACCTTCTACTAATGGAACTGTCGCTTGTTTTACTTTCCAAAGATGTACACCTCTGTTTCCCCATTCGGAAAACATAATATTTAAAGAACGTCTGGCACTTTTTAATTCATAGCCAGTACGATTACCACGCATTCCTGTTCTTTCAAATGCTTCTTCGATAATTTCGTCGATCGGAAGATCGAACGCTGTAGTTCCAGATGTAGCCATTTATCTCCTTACTTATCTAATATAATCGTTGCAGTAGCGTTTGTAATTGCTGATATAGTCATACCACCTTCAAACAAAATACCGTCTTCTGCTAAATTATATGAAAACACATCGCCAGCTGGAACGTCTACTTGAAACTGTGTAACAGAATTACCGTCTTGTAAAGTTACTGAACCTGCTGATCCAGTTGAAGCAAGAATAATTCCTCTTAATCTTGTTCTGCCTCCAAAGACTGATGTAGCATCCGTTTTTCTAATTGCTTTTACGTCTGATTTCATTATCCCGTATATCCTATAGTTACAGAGTCTGTATTAGTTAAATCTAAAAAAACTCCTTGTTTAAATCTTATTCCACTTCCAGGTACAAAAACATCTAAACCTTCTGTTCCAAATTTAGATTGAAATTCTAAAGATCCAGAAGCGTCTGATCCATCATATAAATTTACAATAGAATCTGCAACTCCATGTGCTGTTATATATGTAACTCTACAAGGACCTAAATTAACTGAGCCTCCAGTAATTGTTTTAAAACTACCATCGCCTGTTAGTGTTGTAAATTTTTGGTCGCTTGAAAATGATCCGCCGCCTGCCATATTTTATCTCCTTGTGGTGCGGGTGAGTATCAAGATCAAAAAGTCTCGAGTTTTCTCACCCACATAATTATTATGAACTTGCTATGTTTGCACCTGTGTCCACTCTTTTCCAGTTTGATCCATCTGAAAAAGCATAGATAGCAGCGCCAGCAGCTCCATTATCGACATAAATTAAAACGCCTTCGTTAGTAGTTGCGTCTAGAGTGTTAACTCCATCTGTAACTGTTGAAGTAGTCGCGAACGAATAAGTGTTTTTTCCACCTTGTTGCGTATCACCTGCGTTTTTATTTGGTCCACCAATAAATCCATTAAGGGAAGTTACTGGTCCTTTAAATGTAGTATTTGCCATGTTTATATCCTCCTAGTTTTGCGAACATAGTCTCTAGGCCGTCGACTGTACTCGTCTATGTTCTTTTAATTATACAGTGTTAAGAATATACTCTTATTTTGTATAGAGTGCAAGAGATCCTGTAATGAAAGTTGTCTTTCTGAAATGTAGCCTTTTATTACGTAGCTACTGAAACGTCCGGTGCAGCATCCTCTATTTTATTAACTTGGTGAGCAGCTTTTGCTTCAGCCAATTTAATGTTACTGATGACTTGTTTGATTCTGTCATCAATTCTCACCATATCAAGAGTGTATCTTTTCTCCTGATTATAGTGCTGCGACCAGTCAAGTTCTAGCTCCCTCTTCTTTGTGTAAAGCTCTTGAACTGTCATTTATAACCTCCTCATAGGTTAACCATAATTTGGATTTACTAGTAAATCCATCTTTTTCCCAGACTATATCATTTTTCCCTAGTTTGTCAACTAGTGCGTTTTCGAATGCTTTATCATCATCTTCACAAGTTAAATGAAAATCTGCATGATAGCCATACGCTCTGATCTGTACTCTGAAATTCTTCATGGTTTTACCTTTTGTCTTGAAAATGGGGCGCTTTTAGGGCGCCCCATTAAATTAGTTACGATTACGCTCCTGGTGATCCGAAGATACCTCTAGGGTCTGAGAATCCAAATGAATATCTCTCTCTAGCTTTGTATCTAACGTTGCCAGTATCGAAGTCACCTTCCATAGCGGTTTTGATAGGTGCTCTTACGAACATCTTCATACCGTTAGGAACATCTGTTTTGATAAAGAATGCATCTGTATCTGTTAAGAAGTGATTGATCACATAACCTTGTGGAATCATTCCCATTGCAGCGATTGCATTGATATCATTATCAGCTGTACCAGTTCTACCTTGAGACTTCATTAATCTTTCCGCTGTGAATTGTAATTCACTTGGAATGATCATTTTTACGCCTCTAGCAGCAATCTTCATACCTCTTTCGTCAGTCATCTGAGCGATGTCGATCATTGATTGCTCTAATGAAGTTTCGTTTAAGTCAGCAGATGTTGCTAACTCATTTGCAAAACTTCCAGATAGAGTTGGGTGGTCAGTTGCGCATAACTCTTTGCTATCTCCACCTTTGAAGTTAGAATCGAATGCATTGTTAAGTACCGATGCGGCTTTCACTTGTTTAGTGTTTGCCATCGATCTTGCTAATGCTTTTGTATATCTAGACGCAAGTCTGTCATACAAGTTGTCTTCGATCGCTTCTTCTGTGATAGCGAATGCAAGAGCTATTGTTTCGTGTTGGTAACGAGATGTGAAAGTCTCTTGTGCATCGTCGAATGATACACCTGATCCTTCTGCTTTAGTCTGCGCATTTCCGAAACCAGATAACATTACTTCTTCTTCAAAAGCTCTGTCACTGTTTTCTGTGTCGTAGATTTCAGCGTGCTCGTTATCGTATCTTTTGTACTCCAGGCCAAATAGTGCATTTAAACCTGGCTCTAGTTCTTTAACTAGTTGTTGTCTTGATATTGCCATAATTTATTCTCCTATTATATGCCTGTTGCTAAAGATCCAACTAAGTACTGATGCAAGTTAACTTTTACGATAACTGAACAGTTCGCAGCTGTTTGATCTTGGTTTTCAACGTCCTCTGCAATTCTAACCATTCTCAATTGTTTTGCAGTTGTTGCTGCAGTTGAGATACCTAGTCTTGCTGAAGATCGTCCGTTTGTGTCGTCACCGGCTGAAGCAGTTGTTGCATAAGTTAATCCAATTTTAGATTTTCTTAATGCTACTGTGCCTCCCAGTGTAGCGTCTGTTGCAATGATGTATTCTTGAAAAGGATCATCATTCACGAATGCAGTGATGTCTTCACTATTTGCTGGAGTTACTCCGCCTTTGTAGAAATTTGCGAAAGTTGGTTTTAAAGTTGTAGCATCCGTAAATGTTACACCATTTAAAGTTCCAACCATTGCAGTTCCCGCAGCGGCTGTTACGATATATCCACCTGTTGAGGCGCTTATATCGACTTTTACAGGCTCTCCATTGTAAATAGCATTTGCTTCACCAGCATCGATCTCGTATTTTGACTGACCTTGAATAGCAGGAGTGTTTCCTACTCTCATAGCCGGTCTTAATCCGAATCCTTGTCCGTTAGCGTTAGCCATAGTTTTTTTCCTTCCTTATAAAATTTTAGTGATTTAGGAATCGCTAAATAATTAGCTTTTCTTTGTACCACCAAAGGTTACACGTGTCTGCCTATCTTGATTGATTGGCATACTTGGGTGCTCTTCCTTCATAAGGTCGTTGTTTACGGCGTCGTCTCGATCTTTAGTTTGTCTTCTAAAATAATCTTCACGCGCTTTTGCAACCTCTTCAGGTATCCTAGCGAGCACTAGGCCACCAACTCCGATCACTCCTGCATACTTTCCTTCTTTAACAGTTGGATAACTAGTCTCTGGATATGCATCAGCTCTTACAAGCTCCCATCCAGATCTTATTTTACCTGACATGTTCTTTGTATCATCAAAGCCCATAGTCTCGGTTCTTATCCATCTGTGCCTAAATCCATCAGGCGCAGGGGGTGCATCTAAAGATGACGGTGGAGTCCAAGTAGTAGGTCTTTTGACCTTGTCTCTTGTTTGACTCGCGTGAGAAGTTCTTATTTTTTTATCTTCCATATTACGCTCCTTCCTTCACGTTTAATTGTTTTGCGTACTCTTCGAGTGGCACACCTAATCTTTTAGCGATTGCTACTTGTGATGGTGTGAGCTTCACAGTTTTTCTGCGACCTGTACTAGCCGGTCGTCTTGCTGAAGCTACAGTCTGAGCAGGTTTTGCTCTTTCTGTAGTATTGTCCGCTACCTTATCAAATTTATTTGGAAATTCAACCCTTAATCTTTTGTCAATTTCCTCATAATATTCGTCAGATTGTGGATCATACCCTTCCGTCTCTACGAGTGTTTTATGCATGTCGAATGCAGTATAAGTCATAGCAGTATCGTTACCAAACCAGCTATTTTTAGATGCCCAAGCCTCCGCTTTAGGATCAGATCTAACAGGTTGTTCAGCTTGTGAAGGGCTGACATTAACTTGTTTTTCTTCTTTTGGTTCTTCTTGCTGAGACTTTAAAGAAGCTAATCTAACTGCATCTGCATTTAGAGTTGCCATTTGTTCTTGTGCTTTAACTTGTGCATCTACATCTCCTGCTTCGATAGCTGTTCTTAGAGCTGATCTTGCAGCGTCCATGTTTGATTTAACTCTTGTTTCAAACTCAGACACATAAGATTTATCTGCTTTAACAAATCTACTTTGTAGACTGTCTCTTTCAGTTTTTACACTTTGAGCAAATGCTAAAGCTTCTTCTTTTTGTCTTTCTGCTTCACGCATTTTTCGAGTTAATTTAGCAATACGTTTTTGAACGCCGTCACTATAAGTTTTTAACTCGTCTGCTTTCTCATCTTTTGTTTCTTCAGTTTTAGTTTCTACAGGTTTTTCTTCTACCTGTTCAACCTCAACTTTCTCTTCTTCAACGGGTTTTGCTTGCTCCGTCGATTTGTCTAAATCGATTTCGGTTGCGACTTCATCAGCCTCACCTACATCAATTGTTTTGTTTTCTTCTTCTTGCATAGTTCCTTCCTATGTTAAATGTAATGAAGAACTGATTCAGGATCTTTTATAGTCCCTAACACTTCATCATCGTTTAGTATTCGCACTTCTCCACCTTCTATCGGTAATCTTGAACCAGCATATCTGGCAAAGATTACCCAATCTCCTAATTTACACCAAGGTTCTTTAAATCTATCTTTGTCTGCGTAACAAAGATCACCCATTTTCAAAACATAACCACAGTTTGTAGCTATTCTTGATTTATCTAAAGATTCTTGGGAAAAAATAATTCCGCCTTTAGTTTTCTCTTTCGGTGTGAAAGGTAAAACTAACATCCTGTAACCTACAGGTTCAGGTAATTGATCTATTTGATCTTTTATATTATCAGGGTCTAGCCTTTTTGTTGCTGACTCCTCCGCTTTGTATTTCTCTTCTAGTGCGTTTCTAGTTTTTGGGATCTCTTTTTGAGAGATCGATGATTGTTCCTTCATTTTCATTTTGCTCCTTTTCATTTAGCAGGTTAGAGATTTCCTGTAAGATTGCGCCATATGCACGTGCCTGTCCTACTAGATATTTATAATTATCGTAATTGTCAACCCCTTCTAACATTGTAGCTGAGATTAATTCTAAGTCTTGTTTTATTCTTTTCTGTATTTTTCCTATTATTACTATTGGATCCATTATTCTTCTTCCTTTCTAAAATCATCTAAAGCATCTAGTTTTTCTTCTGCTTGTGCAATTTTATCTAATTGTTTATCTATTTCTTCTAAATGTTGTGGATGTTCACCAATTCCTACTGAATTAGTAAGATATATATTAATAGTAGCATGTGCTGCAGATATCTCTGCTTCGTACTTATCTTCTAGTGCTTGTATTAGTCCATTTCTCATTTAACATTTCCATCTTCTCCGTGCTTGTCGAATACGTGAATTAGGATCGTTACGAGTTTTTGCTGATGACCTTTTTAATTGTCCTAGTGATCTAGCGCAGTATGACTTTCTGCGATTAGCAGCTTTTGATCCAGGCTTCACTTTTCCTGTCACGGCTGTTTTTAGTTTAGAACCAGGATTTGCTCTTCTGTAGGCAGCGACACCTGATCTTGTCATGCCTGCTCCAGACTTTGTAGGTCTGTAGTTCTTTTTATTTCTTGAGATAGGATTATCTCTTTTTCTCATTATCTTATACCCATTCTTCTACCCATGAAGCCACCCATCATTGCTTTTTTTCTTTTTGCAAATGTTGCTGCTCTTGAAGGTGTTGGACCTGTATTAGATTTTGCTTGTTTTCTTGCTACGGCACCCGCACGTTGACCTTTGGACATCGCTCTTGCTTTTGCAATGGGCACGCATTTTGGATAATTTTTTCTTTTTTCTCCACCACTTCGTCCACACTTCGGGTATGAGCCATCTGATTTTTTGTTGGCAATATCTACCCATTTCTCTTGGACCCATGATCTTAAACCTTTTTTAGCCATTACGAATTCTTTCCGTAAGCTCTTCCTTTACCTTTTTTACAAAGGCCACCACCTCTATACATCTGTCTTGGGTT
>Ga0187217_1001104_pt1 | contig 11179 bp, 11 predicted proteins | sample 15SPOviralmetaG_FD_130165 | JGI IMG/M metagenome (GOLD analysis project Ga0187217, IMG submission 130165) | Marine viral communities from the oligotrophic San Pedro Time Series (SPOT) site, San Pedro Channel, CA, USA - 15 SPOT_SRF_2010-09-15... | ecosystem: Environmental > Aquatic > Marine >... | reverse complement strand
TCCTAAATATAACCGACTTCCCCCGTGAATAAACGCACTTTACTGGAGGACGACGATAATTTCCTATAGCAGACCATAAATGCAGTCATTTTTATCATATTTTCTCTCTTATCCCTTACCATAATTTATAACATACAACTGTACTACAACTGTACATTACAAAAATTCTACTTCACAATTGTGCATACAACTGTAACCTACAAATCCAACCGGGGAGGAAGCATGTGAAGTTATTTTTGCATTTTTCTGTAGCACATAACTTTTTTTCGTCTACTTTGTTCGAGTGTATTTATTTTTCTTTTTAATTCCTCATATTGCGCTTCAAGATTATTTACGCTTATCATCAATTTCTTCGTTACTTTAAGAATTCCACTTTGATTTCTTTTTTGTTGGTGGTGGATAAGGGAGAATATCTCCAAAAAATTGAAATGCTTTTTTTTTGCCCAGAAAAAGCAATTCTTACACATCGCACCAGTTTTCTATCTCGGTTTTAAACTCTTTCTTCTCACTTTTATTTACCCTTTCAGCAAAACTTACGAAAAACAAAAACAATGGACCAGTTTGACTCACTCGCAACGCCAATGCTTTCAACTGCCCTTCCGGAAGATTTCGTCCCAATCGATAATGACATAACCCCATTCATTGTTAATGGACGCATTTCCGAATCAACAGGACCCGACTTTCTCAGCGCGTCGACCACGTACGACGATCTAGCAAACTCGAAAGGTCCAATCCCAATTCTTAATATTCTGAACGACGACTGTCTACCACTCTGGGCACTGCAAGGCAGTCGTCCAGAATCAACGCCAATTCTGAACACGCGTCTTTGGCAGAATCAACTTTACGTCAAACGCATAACACGCATTGAGAAATTCAAGGAACTACACAGGGACATCTTCCCCGAGTTATCACAAAAGCAAATGGCCTTCGTCTACTTCAACTACTATACCAAAAACTCTACTCCTCATGATACCAGCACTGAATTCAAGTCGTGGGACGCACCAGAGAAGATCAAGGACCTCGTTCAAAGACGCATCGCGCAAACAATCCTAGCAGATCATTAGCAAAACTCCATCATGTCTCCGCTCTCAGGACTTAGATCAGGATAGTTTAGATTTATGTAGATACCTATTCCCACATACACCCCAAAACCTATACATCCTATGATTTCAATAAATCGCATTTTTTATTGAAATTATATTTTTCTCTCTATTCTTTTTTATTTATTCTTTTTTTTCTCCCTGAAAACTCTTAATGCATTCGTAAATCTTTGCTGATTCGTCAATCGCAAACACTCCACGTCGCTGAGCAATCCCAACGAAACCTACCAAAACGCTCAACGCAGTATTCTGGTCTGTAACCTCTGTCGCTAATAATGTTCGCACTTGATCTGCCAATGTTGGAGGTTTTGGTGCTGGCGCTTCTTCATTTGTTACGTTTACACTTTTATCAGACATTTATATATACTTCTCTCTTTTATTTATATTCTTTTTTCGGTTAATTATAGGCAATGTCGGCGTCAAAGCGTGGAAAAATTATTTTCTCACCGATTTTTAGACAAATAAGTTTATTAACAGTCCGAAGGACATGCAGCGTAGCTGCTGTTAATAAACTTACTACCAATAGTGCACCTACATTTTATTACGCATAAAATTGATTTTTTATTCTTAATAGTATTATATTTATCAACACTATGCAAACTACTCTTGCACGAACACCTGTTTCTTATTATCCCATCGATAAAAATAACACTTTTGTTGATGACGTGCAAGACATCAGTGCAACTATTTTCAAACAAATAGGCGTAACTTGCCCATGTTCTAATAAAACATACTATAATAAATACACCTTCATACATCAACATTGTAAAACTAACACTCATAAAGAGTATTTACTCTCACTCAAACAAAAATATCCTGATATCCTTAAAAGTAACGAAGAGAGAAAAAAAGAAATTAGAGATTTAAGAGCGAGACTGGTACGCAGCGAAAACAAAATTTCTCAAATGATGGGTCAAATTGAATATGTTGAACAAATTAAAGAAGAAAACCTAGAACTCAAAACTGAACTACAGTCACTTGAAGAGCATCTCAATAAAGTTACTTCTGAATTTGAAGAATATAAAAAAATATCCATTGCACGAAACAACCAAACAGAAGAATTTGCAAAAACTATCTTACATACATTCGGTTATGAATTTGAATAATTTTAACTTACTATAAAACCTTCCTATAAACTTTCGCATAAACTTCCCATTTTTTTATTCTTCCTACTTTTTCAAAAAATTTTTACCTTTCAAAAAATATTCAAAGAGAGAAATCCATAAATTCACAAATTAATTAATTATTGTTTCTTTCCATTTTATTTATTTCAATAAACTCCATATCAATATTATATTTATTAAACTATGCAAAGTGACCATTTTATTCATTCCTGTATTATCCTTTTTCCATCCAAATACACGCATTATAGGTCCATATAACCACATCATGTTTTCTTCCGAAAATTGCGATGTAGTCTCACTATCCTCATAATCTCCCATTTTTATACTTATTGCCGTAAATACACACATATCTTCCATAAATACCCAATGCAACGGTATCATCACATAAAACAATAATATCCATTTCACATATCTTCTCACATACTTCTCAAATTCCTTTTTAGGAACTAAATACAATACCACCGGAATAAACAACAACGCCATATGAACCATATTCATCACTGTTGTCAGTATCGAATTTCCTTTTTTCCCTATTTTTACCTTTTCTCTCTTTTCTTCCATTTTCTTTCTATATTTTCAACAGAAAATTTCTCTTTCAACTTTATATGGATCTATCTAACTCCACTATCTCCTACGACTCCACTTGTGATCCTCTAGTTGGTGCGGCAATCGTCACTGTTACCATGCTTATAACATCATGTGTTTGCATCTTTATCAACCCCCGCGAAAACTGGTGTCGTGATTAATCACCCCTCAACCATAGATTGTATATTTTGTAACCTACAATTGTATCTACAATATTACCCCACAAAATACACTTAAAGATTTTCTCTCATTCTAATATAAACATGTCGAAATTTGTTTTATCAAACAAACGCGCTATCGATTTCTTTTCCAAACATACTCATCTCGATTTCAACACAATCAATGTTATGTTTGTTGATATCCTCGAAAAACTTATGGATTCGCTTTCTGATAAAATCGACAATTCACAAAACACTCTACTTATTCAAGAATTGGCAAAACGCATCAACACGATCGAATCCTCTGTATCAAAACAACAAACAACCATGCAAGAAATGCGCGTCGATGTTTCCTCGATTTCTTCACAACTTCAACAACAAGTAACAGGTATCTTCGCTAATCAAATCGATTCCCTTATTAGTTCTATGAGAGAAATCGTTAAATCAAACAATAATGACTCTGAAAAAAACATCATCCGGGAACTTACTCGTGATAATGAATTATTTCTCAATAAAATCAACTCTCTCACAGACAATTCCGAAATACGCGCATTTTTTTCTCAAACCATTGAACAAGTGAACCAAACTATCTCCCAATCTTCCACTCTTTCACCTGAAAAAATCAATGAACTTCTCCTCCAAAACCGTGTTGCACTCGATGGATCTATACAAGAAAAAATCAATTCCCTACTCTCTTCATCCAACTCTTCCAATACCTCCATGTTCACGGAACTCATTACCCGTCTCGAAAAAACCACGTCCACACTCGATACAGTCGATTCTTACTTTCAAAAACAAAGCGGTTCCAATTCCAAAGGCAAACAAGGCGAAGGTAAACTCGAAATTATCCTTTCAGACATTTTTCCAAACGCATCAGTCGTAAATACGTCGGGAATGACCGCCGCGGGAGACTTTCTCATTGAGAGAACTGATAAAAGTAAAATATTAATAGATACAAAGGATTATGAAACCGTTGTACCTATAAAGGAAGTGGAAAAAATTATTCGAGATGTTGAAGTCAATCGCTGTCACGGCATTCTTATCTCTCAAAATTCCGGTATTTCACAAAAAAACGACTTCGAAATCAATATTCACGACAATAATATCATTATCTTTATTCATAAATGTTTATACGATCCCTTTAAAATCTCTCTCGCCGTTAATATCATCGACCATCTCGAACCCATTCTCCTGGAAAACAAAGATAATTATGAGGAATCTATATCTTCCGATCTTTTAACACTCATTAATCGTGAATATCAAGAACTCGCTTCAAGTAAACTTAATCTCATTAATTCTATCAAAAAAACCCAACAAGACCTTATTGGTCAAGTTCAAAAACTTGAACTACCTGCTCTAACTAAGTATTTGGAAACTAAGTTCGCTAATACTGGAAAAGCGGCATTCAAATGCAATATTTGTAACGCATTTTACGGAAAAAACGCTAAATCATTATCTGCACATCAGCGTAAATGCAAAAAAATCAATGCTCAAATAACAAACTCACCCGATAATGTCATTATTGAAACAGAACCCCAAGTCCCACACATTGAAAACACAATTGAAGCATTCATTTCTTGAATATGATATGTGAATAATACGGATTTTCTAAAAACACAATACAGTTATTAATCTTAGAAATAACCTTTCTATTACATTCATAGTCAGACGCATCCACCTTTGGTCGCCATAAACCACTATTTGGTGCATTTTTACAAACTGTATTACACGCTTTATCTAAACGCTGTAATACCCTTACTAATTTTGCTGATGTATTCATCATGTGTTTTTATATAATCGTCTTTTTATTATCATTAATTATATTATCAATCACATCCATAATCACACGTTTCATCATCATCATTTGTAGGATCATTCGTAGGATCATTCGCAGGATCACTCGTAGGATCACTCGTAGGATCACAGGTTGTTGTACCACATCCAGTATTTGTATATCCTCCAGATCCAGTTCCACACGAACTACACGAACAAACGGAACCACACGATGTGCATGAAGAACCACAAACTCCACTTGAACCACAACTAACACAAGCACACGTTTCAGTTCCACACGAAGTGCAAGTTGTTGTGCCACACGTTGTTGTACTAGAGGAATTATCATCATCATCATTCGCATGATCACTAACGGGATCACAAGTTGTTGTACCACATCCAGTATTTGCATATCCTCCAGATCCAGTTCCACACGAACTACACGAACAAACCGAACCACATGATGTGCACGAAGAACCACAAGGTCCACTTGAACCACAACTAACACAAGCACACGTTCCAGTTCCACACGAAGTGCATGTTGTTGTACCACACGCTGTTGTGCCACATCCTCCTGATCCTGGCACAGGAGTGCTACATGGATCACATTCGTCATCCGACATATCAATCGAGAGACCATAATTACTTAAATAAGCATTTGCATAATCATATAAAAACTCATAATCGGAACACTCTGAACTTGATGTACATGAAGTATCAGTACAATCTAATGTTACTCCATAGTTACTTGCATAAGCAGAAGCATAGTCACACAAATAATCACTTAAATCTGCTCCATCACAACAATCAGAGTCGGTGGTATATTCATATTCAGATGTAGAACATGGTTCATCAGAAGAAGTTGATATACATGATGGTGTTGGACTTGACGGTGTTGGACTTGACGGTGTTGGACTTGACGGTGATTCATCACACGAACTTGTATCTGAACTCGATGAACTCGATGAACTCGATGAACTCGAAGACGAACATGAAGAACTCGAAGAACTATTCAAAAATCGCTCTAAATCAATTTCACACAATATACCCTCAGATATCAACTCACGAATAACACACGCCATCTTTTGCGATTCGAAAATACCACCACACGGAAAACCGTAATTTTGTATATATCTCGTAATTTTTGGATTAATACATGGAACCACGGTCGTTGTAACTGTAGTTTCAAATAAACCACCTCTGTTTCTGCAATAATCCATCAAAGCATCTCTATCACATAAAATATTATTCAATCTATTTAATTCACGCGTTATACGCTTATTTTCTATATGTAATGAAATACCCTTGTTCAAACCATCCAAAATACTATGTGCATTTTCTCTATATTTACTAAATGTTAACCTATCATATATGTAACAATTCATTTCCTCACAATCTATTTCAAACGTATCATCACACGTCAATGCATGACCTAATTTTATGAAAAAACGACTACTCATTTCATTTGTTAATTGTTCATAATTACCCGTTCTGAAATAACACAAGTATGTTTCTATCGCCTTAAATATCTTATCATACAATCGTTCATACTTGAATAATTCGCCCTTCAAATCATTACAATTATTCAAACTTAAGCGCTCTAATATTTCAGTATTTCGATTAACAACACATATCAATTGGTCAATTCTGGGATCAGGTTCGCACGGATCTGGACACAATACTGGTGGTGTTGGTAATGAAGTATTAGTAGTTATGGTTTGTATCATATTTTTTATTTCACCAAACTCATTTATTATAAAATCATTCTTAGGATATACTACTGCACGCAATGTATTTGAACTTTGAGTTTCTGTATTTGCACTTGGCACATTATTTGCAACATTTTGCATCATATTTTTGTATTTCTGACTTTCTTCCTTCTTCATTTTTGCAACAAGTAAATCCTTCTCTGATGATTGTTTTCTCTCTTTTATCAACAGTTCTTCTAAATGTTTACGACTCTTTTTCATTATTTCTTCCTTATTCATACTCGTTTCTTCAGTCTGTATAATAATTTTTTCTTGATTTCTAGTTATTTGTAATAATTCGTTTCGCTGATTTTCTAATTGCCTTTTTTCCTCCATGAATTTTGCTCTTTCTAAATTTACCGCCTTCGCTATTGCCATTTCTTGTAACTCCTTTTCCCTCTTTTTCAATGCCCTTGCTCTTTTTTGTTTTTGCATCTCTATTTTTTTATTTTTTTCAAGGACATCCCATCTCTTACGTTCTGATATTTCTTCTTTTTCACCCGATACATTAAAAATATTTATTAATTTCTGTATATCTGCATTTACTGGATCATTCAAATAATTTTTATTGGTCTTAAGAATAGTATTCAAAACCGATTTATTTGAACATCCATAATTTTGAGAATTACATAATAAGGATAAACTTCTAGATGTTTCCATTAATATATGTATTCAATTAATTTATTAACAATTTATTAAATTCGTCCTGTAATTTTGAACTATACCGCTGTGTAAATTCAAGTGCCAAACTTATCTCCGAATTATTTATATCTAAAATATCACCATACTTGTCTATCAATTTTACACCCAATTTACGTATCTTTACATTACCAAAATAGTTACGCTCTTTAAAAATATCATCACCATTATTATCTATATTTATCGTAAAAATCGAATTGTTCACTTGTATTCGCGCCAAAACATTCTCACTTATTGCAGCATCTTTTTTAAACGCTAATATTTGATCTTTTGTATTTGTTATATAATCATCTATGCATACATAAAAATACTTCAAAAGTGTATGAGAATAAACATATTGTGTTGTCAAATATCCATTGAAAACCACATTTCCATTTATATTCAAAACATGGTTTCCATGTGAAACTAATCCATCTAAATATATCTGCTTAAACGAAAATCCCAAAACATACAACATATTTTTATCTGTATTAAATGACAGTTCATCATTATATTCACAATTATGCGGTTTAAGTCTATAAGTCAAATTTTCAACATCATCAGGCTCCAAATCAAGTGTGATTCCGCTTTCACTGTAGACGTTATTTGTTGCGGTTATTTCATCTTCAGTTTTAAATCTAAAAACTAATTTTCCTGTTTGCTCATTTATATTTACCGATAAATATGGTAAATTTGTCGTTACTGCATTATCAAAATGATTTTGTAAAAAATTTATCAAATCATCCGCCCTCCACGAACCTTCCGAAACTTCAATGACATTGTTTTCATGTGTATCTGTATCTATTTCTTTTATATGTATCACAAACTTAGTATTGTTTTTGCCTTTACTGAATAAATAAACTGTATTTGGCACTTCTGACGCCGTAAGTTTCATTGTTGTTATATTATTTAATTCCGTCGGCAATGTAAAAACAAAATCTGTACTCTTTGTTGTCTCATAATTGTCTCTAAATAACGAATCAATCGATATTACCTGCTTTATTTCCTTGGGTGTTATTGGATTTATTGCATAATTATTAGTTTTTGGTGCTTCAATAACATTAGGTATGCTTGGTCTCGTTAATACATTACTATTATCCTTTTGATCTTTATACAACGACGATATCATTTTATAACAATCATCAATAAATACACATAATTTTTTTTTTGTACGTTCATCCAATTTTTCAGCAAAACACTTCTTATCATCACAAATGGTTTTAATATAACTAAGCGAAGCGCTATTATTTACACCTAAAAAATCATACAAATCTGCGATACTATAAGAAGATATATCAAAATCTACCGTATTTTCCAAATCTACCGTATTTTCCAAATCTACCGTATTTTCCAAGTCATTGCTGTCCATTTTTATTAATACTTAATTATTAATGATACTTTATTTTACATTATTAATTTTATAATTTTAATTAACCGTTTTTGCAATTTAAATTACATTTATAACATACAAATATGAATGATCATTTGCATTTGGCAATCCAGATATTTGCATATTTTTGCTAACTTTATAATTTACTCTAATTCTTATTTTATCTCCAACTGAAAATCTAAACCTATAAAACCCGTCATCTGTCATATTATTTACATTAATTAACGAATTATTTGAATTTGAAAACCTATCAGGTGAATTTAATGCCGCTTCATAAAGTATATACTTTGCTACGTGATCTTCTTCACTTGTTTTATTATCACTATTTGTTATTGCATCTAATATTGTATCAGTTATAGTATTATCAAAATCGCTGATTTCTTCTCGTATTGCATTTTCATTTGAAAATAAATCTAATCCAAAAACTCCTGCACTCAAATCTCCTTCACTTGCACCTAAACCAGAAAAAATATCTCGCGCCATCCAGCGGACACGATCATATTCAACTGTTCGATTCAAATAGTCTTTCATATCTAAAGTTAGTCCAAATGTCTTTACAGGATTTAATGGCATCTTTGATTCATTATTCGAAATTGCTAATCCATTTGTCACTGTGAATTCAGATGCAAATTTTCTTATAAACCAATTTTTATTATTTGTTTTAAATAAAAATCTATCATTATTTGCGTTTGTGTTTTCTATTTTAAAAAACATCCATTGATTTAAATAACTTGATTTTACATTCAATTCAGCAATAGATTCATGCATCAAAAGTACGCTTTCATGCGAATCCATTGTTTTATCAATAATATTTACAAACTCTTCAATATCATAAGTTACCATTTTTTGTATTAATTTATTCCAATATTAATACAAAAACTTATATACGAAATTAATGCTAATTTTATTCATTTGAACAACTTTCAGATGATACAATATTTACTTGATATATATACGAGTGATCTTTAATCATGGGCATTGTTTGACCTAGAGGATATTTATGCTTTTCATTATCCTGTATTTTATAATTCACCCTAAATCTTATTTGATCTCCAACTTTAAATCTAAATTGATAAAATCCATTACTATCTCTATTTTCTGGATCAAGCAATTGATTCGTCAAAAATCGTCCTGGATCATTACGCAGTGCTTGTGTAATAATATCCTTTGCTACAAAATTACCATCCCCCCAATATCTGCCATTACTATCTGCGATTGCATTCGAGATTACTCCGCTTATATTATCATCAAGTGCCTCAATTTCCTCTCTTAATTGTGTTTCATTTGAAAATAAATCTAATCCAAACACTGCTTCTGCATGAGTTCCCGCCACTCCAGAAAATAAATCACGCGACATCCACCGCACACGATCGTATGCTACCGATCTATCAAAATAATTTGACAAATCTTGGTTCGATACACTAACAATTGATGTATATAACTGCGTCACAATATCATCTAATCCATCAAAATCTGATACTGTCAAACGATTACTTCCCTTGCCTTGCGCTATGAGATTCAATTCTGTATCACGAGGTGTTCCTGAACCTATCGAACCAATTCCAACCGCAATGGAATGAATATTTGTGTTATTTACAGCAGTCATTGCATCTGCAACTGTTGGATCGTCATTATCAGTAGATGCTCCATCTGTTAACGTAACCATCAATTGTATTGCACCACTTCTACCATTAGTTACCAACTCTTGTCTTGCTGCATTGATTGCATTTCCAGTGTCAGTTGCATTTCCATGTTCTAAATAGATATCATCTAATGCAGTATCTAAAGCAGTTTCTGACGTTATTACCGTTGATGACAAAGTATGATGTTTTTCTGGTCCTTCTGGACTATGCCAATCACGTCTACTAAATTGAAAAATTCCAATGTTCACATCTAAATTTTCATTATTGAACAACTGGTTACCAACTGTCTGAACAAAAGTTTTCATTGCACTAAAATTCGGCGTTTGAGCAAATTCATAATCTCCCCCCGAACTATAGTCTACTTCAGTAAGCAATGATTGTCTATTGTCAATCAAATTACCATTACTATCAGTTAATTTATAGTTATTACCACCATTTGAATCTATACTTCTTGAACCGTCCAAAAGAAAAATTACATCTATTTCCGTATTCGGTGGTACACAACCCAATGTTTTTATTGGCATTGCATCTAATTGTTGTACTATTTCATTATTTGTTATTGCTGGGTTTTCTGTAACCATGAATTCTCTCGAATAACCTCTTGTTGCAATTGGCCATTTTCCAATATTTGTTAGAAATTGTAAATCATTTTCTCGTACATTATCCACATCAAAACCATCTGTCTTAAATTTCACCCATTCACTTATATCACTTGTATTAACAACATTAATTTCAGCAACAGATTCAGCGCTTAACGATGTCAATGCATCACCAATAAAATTAGGTGCTTCATCATGAGTTAAATCTATACTAAATGCTTCTATATCAAAAGTAACTGACATATATATATATATATATATAAACTATAGATATATATATTAAAAATTTATTCTATTTTATTCTATTCAATTCTATTCAATTAATTACGCTATAATAATCAATTCATAAATGTAACTGTGATTTTCTATTGTACCTAAACC
>Ga0187217_1001103_pt1 | contig 11188 bp, 14 predicted proteins | sample 15SPOviralmetaG_FD_130165 | JGI IMG/M metagenome (GOLD analysis project Ga0187217, IMG submission 130165) | Marine viral communities from the oligotrophic San Pedro Time Series (SPOT) site, San Pedro Channel, CA, USA - 15 SPOT_SRF_2010-09-15... | ecosystem: Environmental > Aquatic > Marine >... | reverse complement strand
GAAACCATATAAAGAATTTCCGTGTGAAAATAAAACACAATTAATTATAGAAGAAGAGCGTATCCGTAAGGAACTTAAAACAGATTTAAATATGAATTCTTGTTGTAGAGAATATTATGATGCAGGTAAAGGACAAACGCCAAGATGGAGATGGAGGCAAATTAATTAAATATTTACGCTTTTAATATTAAATCTACATCGCTTCCCCGCCCAGTTGGATATGACTTATTTTGTCTTTTATTCATCACATTCAATATAAATTTATATAATCTTGCAGTAGCCCACTGCTCCTCACTCGATACACCTTTACGGACTGACGATGGATTGTTGTGGAATGCACCCACACCTCTATCGTAAACATCATTAATCAACGACCTTTTTATTTTAAAGTATTTTGCTAAGGTGGATTTTTTACGATCAGATAATTTATCACCATATCGTTTTTCAAACTCAATAGTATATTTACTACGCATATATATATAGAATGAATAATAAAAAAATAACAACTCATAAACTTCTGTATCGAGTACTAAAAGACAAATTGCCTCGTGATCTTACATATTATATCAGTAAGTTTGTTGGTAAATACATGATAATAAAAATACCTAAAAGATGGATACGATTAAAACTCCCACGAGAAAAAAGACTTATTAGAGTTTTTTATTAACTTATATCAGTTTCAGCAATTCTCTCAATCTGTAAATTACAATAACAATTCATTTGAGTTAAACTCAAACTATCGTCCCAACTCCTATTATTTGTATCTAATTTTGTCCTTACTTCTAATGTTTGAGAAGAAGCAATATATATACAATCTTCAAATACAATATTACCATGAGCGCCGTCACCCGTGTTGCGAGTATAAGTCCAGCCAAAAAAGTTATAATTTCTATTCTCCCAATATTCCGCGCCGTTAATATTCAGATATACGCCGAATGCCGTTCTGTCGTTATATGTAAGATTTTGATTATTAGCACACACTCTAATTTTATAATATCCATTAGCAGAAAAAGTAAATATGCCGTTACTATGAGAAGTAAATGATGTGCCGATTGTTCTCGTAGATGCTAATGAATTAAAACGACCTTCATCACCAAAACGATTACTACCATTACCGCTTGTTGAACCAGTCATAGAAGCAATATTAAAATTATAAAAAGTTTGTTGTGGTTCTCTATATACAGGACAATTTGCAGTTACTCCACTCGAATATACTTTAAATACTTCTGTAACTTCATCTGTCGTCACGCCCGACGAACGAACATTGCGTATGCTAAATCTTACATCGTCAGTATCGTCGTGAAAATCTAAAGCAAGATGTCCCGCATTATTACTAGTCCCAATTTGTCGCAGATAAACCCAGTCATTCGCCGTTGTAGAACTTGGAGCAAACTTTATATAAATATTTTCACGGGATATAGCAGAAGCATTATTATCATCCAAGCCACTTGTAAATGTTGTAGTTCCCATATCGTAAGGGTCTAATATTAAACCTTGTTTGATATAACTATTACCACCATTAATATTATCACCAGTAAAATTAGTATTTCCCGTAACTTGTAATTTGTAGTCGTTTTGAAATGTCGTCCCAAAATGAAATCGTCCATTTTCATTCATCATTAACGCTTCTGTTCGTGTTGAACCATCAGCAAAATTGTAAATACTCAATCCTCCAATATTACTTCCAGCATTCGTAACAACTCCGGCTATTTCGGCTAAATCATTTTGAGAACCACTCAAAGTATTTTCAAATCTTAATTGTGCCTGTCTGTTTGAAGTCGTATTTTCTTCTCCTCTTATTGTAATCGCAGCATTATTTCCGCTTGATGTCGTTTTTACTATTAATTGCGCTGTCGTATCAGATTCAATAACTACTCGCTGTGGTATATCTATATTTGCTGATGTATTTGAAAAATCTACTGATATTTCATTATTACTTACTGCTAATCCTCCGCCCGATAATGCGGATATTGGATCTTGCTTTCCTTCGATTGCAGTCCTTACATTTGTTATTCCACCTATTTGTAATGTACCGTCAATAATAGAATCACCAGTAAAATATGTATTTCCTGTAACTTGGAGTTTGTAAATATCTTGGAAAGTAGAACCAAAATGAAAGCGTCCATTCGCATTCATCGTCATCGCCGTTGTTCTTGTTGATGTTGAACCATTTGTAAAGTTATAAAATCCTAATCCTCCAATATTAGATGAGTGGTTTCTAACTACACCAGCAATTTCTCCCAAATAAGCAGTTGAACCATTTGTTCCATCATTACTATCATAATTTTGAAAATGGAGTTGTGCTTGTCGAATACTCGTAGTTCCATTTCTTCTTCCTATCATTTTGATTATCGCATCTTGTCCCGAACTGCTTGATGGTCGAACTATTAAATGTGCGTTTGTCGTATCTGTTGTAATAACTACAGGTTGTGGTATTTCAAAATCATCATTCGTATTTGATAAATTAATTGCAATCTCATTTGAAGCATTTATTTCCAGCCCGCCATTTGCTAATGCTGTATATGTCGTCCCACCAGTCGCATTATCTAATGCTGTCCTTACATTTGAATATCCATCAATAGACAAAACACCTCCAATATCTACATTACCATTTACTTTTAAATCATAACTGCTGTCCGGTGTTGTTTTAATTCCAACAACACTATCAATTTGAGTTCCTGCTCCAAAATCACCATTATAATTTAATTTTAAAATACTTGTCGCTTTTGATGCTGTGCCTGTGTTATCATGAACCGCCACTCGTCCGTTACTTGTTTCTGATCCTCCTCTTGTCGCATTCCACATTTTAAAATCTGTTCCGTCACTTTCAAAATTACCAGTAATAGAAAAATTACCTGTTCGTGTTCCATCTAAACTTATTTCATTCGAACCATCAATATCTATACCATCACCAGCAGAGAGAGTGTCTTGCTTAGATGTTAATTCTGTATTTAATACAACACCATTTATTAAACCAAATTCAGTCGCTCCCGCTTGTGATGCTAATATAACAGAGATTTCATCATTCACATTTATACCACTACCCGTATCGTCTATTGATAATTGTAGTGAAGAACCATTTGTAAGTTTCTTGTTATAATTATCTATTAAATATTGATAAATACCTCCACTTAAAACGAGGCTATTGCTTCCTATTGATGGTGTGTTAGATGTATCAATGTATAATAGATATGGTGTAGAGGAAGTGTCTTTTTTTAATGGATTGAACTCACTAACAACAAAAGCATCTTCTTTTCCCGATATTGCTGCGGCGTTAGTCGCAATATTAGTTGTATTCGTAGATATATTACTTGTATTCGTAGATATATTACTTGTATTCGTAGATATATTACTTGTATTCGTAGATATATTACTTGTATTCGTAGATATATTACTTGTATTCGTAGATATATTACCTGCGTTTGTTGCTACACCTGCCGTGGCTGCTTGTAGTTCTGTATTTGTTAAATTGGTAATTGTAGCATTCGTAACATTTAATTCATCTATTTTAATATCATCAATATTATTATTATTTTTTACATTTTTGCTGTTGAAGGTATTTTGGTTAAATAATGTTTTTGACATCTATATAATATTTCTATATATTATATGGAAGACTATACTAAATATACATTAGAGGGAGCATGTTCTTTATTCATAACTATTGTTGCTTATAAACTTTATCGAATGAGATGTAATACCAGTTCTAAATGTTGCGGGGATAATATACAGACAGATTTACATAACGACGAAACAGGACAAAATAGTATAAATAATATTGCACTTTAAGAATCTACCTTTTTTTCTTCTTCTTCGCTCGTCATCTGTAAAATAGTTTCTCCCGATAGAGGGTCTCTTTTGCAATCTATAAGACCCCAACATAATATTATATTTTTACATCGTGATTGTTCTGCCGTTCTACAAAATTGAATAATAAATCCAATTATTAAACTCACTAATGCTAATAATCCTGTTTCTGTAAGTGTTATTTTCATATATATTTACTTTTTATTTTTTTTCTTTTTTTTAATCGCTCCGCTGTGAAAATGTCCTATTGCGTGTGCGTATAATCCTTTTTCTGTAAATCTTTTTGCCTGTCCTAATAATGTTGATTTTTCTACTACATTTTGTAGAAATGATTTTCCTTTATTTGAATCATGTTTTATAGAGTGAGTTTTTACTTTTCCAAAAGGGACAAACCCAGCAAATCCAGCCGAAACCGGATCATTCTTAATACGGTGGTGTTCTACTTTATCTTCTAATTCTTTTTTGTATTTTTTACTGACTTTTATATCATTATCAAAAATAGGATTAGCAGCCGCATTAAAAGTTTTAGCACTTGTTAATTTATTTCTTACTTTATTTGAGTTGGCTATTGTATGTTGAAGAGTTCCTCCGCCGAGTGAGTGTCCGGTCATATGTAATTGTTCGGGATCTAATGCTTTGATAATATCATTTGTTTTTCGTTTCCTTCTCCTAAATGTTAGTTCATGTCCTCCTAAACCAACTGCAAATGCTAAATCATTTTGTATATCTTTTAAACCACGACGACCATCTACTTTTGTCCCTCGATGTGCTATGACAACATTTTTAGGATTATCTTTATGCTGATATGTGGTAATCTCAGAATTACTATATTTTGGATTAACTACATATGCAGTATCAGTCGCAATATTTTGCGTGTTCTCTAATCTTTTGTCTTTTTTTACTCCTTTTTCTCCCATTTGATAAGAAGCCTGCGCCAACTTCGCCATATCTTCCATTGATGGATTTTCCATATTATATACAATAAACTAATATAATATGAAAATTAGAATGTTAATTTAGACAGCAATGCTCCATGTAAGACTATTCAAGTCAAGCATACAGAGGATAGTGTGTTCGCCATATATATTAACAACATGAGCCGCAGTAACACCGGCGCTGTAATTGAATTGAGCCTGAACCACTTGTCCGATAGTATTAACACCAGCAACAAGACCCATACCACTCTCGCCGCCAGCAACGCGCTGAGATTCGAGGTCGAGATCGATAAGGTAATGACCTGTAGCATTATCAGCACCAGCCGCACCAGTAGGTTCATCACCAGTGAAACCAGCAGTTCCGATAGAATGAAGTGATGATTGATGACCCCAAGTAGTAAGAGCGCGTTGAGAAATAAGAGCCTCCGCAAGAGTTTCCGAGCCACTACCATCCTCTTTAAGGTCGATTTGCGGGTATTTAACACCGCCAACACTTACCGAAAATCGCTCCAAGTCAGCACGACTGCGATTACCGATGTAAGACGCAGTTGCAGCCACAGTCTGTAATTGCTGCGCTACAATAATACGATTAAGAGAACTCATAGAGAAACCAAGAGTCGCCGATAAAGCAGAAGCACCAGCAGCAAGAGACGATTGATGATGTTGGTAAGACGGACAGGCAATCTTGAACGAACCGCCAGAAGCAGCCGCAACCTGAGCCATAACATCCGAACCGAGTTCAAGGTTGTATTGAACCAATTTAACATCACCAATAGCAATATCAGAATCAGTTACAGCAACATTAGCGCAAATCAACGAGCGGGCAGCGGTGTCAAGTTCAAGGCGGATGCGGATGCGGTCTCTGCCGATAAGAGGCCAGTATTTATTAGCCATAAACGGAGTAAGGACAAGCGGGAAGCAAACTTTCAAACTTCCACCACCACCAGCAAGAGTAGCACCTTTAGCAGCATTAGCCGCTCCGAAAAGTACTACACCTGCGTTGTTTCTGAATTGAGCGGCGGTGTCTAAATCGAACATCATCATGTAAAGAGAGTTCCAGTTGTCGCACGAGAAAAGAGTCTGCCCGCCAAGTTCAACTACGATGCGCTTAATTATAGAGGGAGCGCCACCACCTTCAAAATTTACAGCGTGAGTAGCATTGTTGTTAGTTACAGTAAAGGACACATACGACGATTGAGCGTCCCAGAAGGTATTGTTAAGATTGGAAGGGAGGTCGAAAATTAGAGTATTATTCATAGTAAATTCCGATCCATTCGAAGCAACAACCTCATTACGCAAAGCACGCGAAGAAGTCGCCCTCGGGGGAACATTAGCATAATTGAGTTTCTGTGTTGTAGCAGCCATTATATATACTAAATAAAGATAAAAATATTTTCTATTTTTATTTTTATTTTTAAAATGTGTTATAGTCAGTTTGTTCGTTCATGGCTTTTACTGCTTCTTTTGATAAATACTCAAATTTGAATGTTAAATAACCTGTATTTAAATCTATTGGTGATTGATCTTCTAACATACAATTTATCCTTAATTGAGATGGACGAGCAGGTATTAAATATTTTACATCATTTTTATTGAATGTATGGTGGAAACGGGTATTACCTTGTTCTGCTGTAATACTAAAATTTCCTATTACTGCTTGTGATGCGCTATTGTTTAAAACATTAGATAATGAGATCATAATTGGTAAATCTTGACTATCTAAATCTATACTTGCGTCTGCTAAACTTACTAAACAATATTGCCCTTTTGCATTCGATAAATATGTTGATGACGGAATGTTAAAAACGCTTACACCCGACCCTGTATTTACGACATCATTATCAGTTGGAAAAATTGTAACATAATCCGCTATTGGATATACATTCATTATAATTTAGACAAATATTTAAAATTTTTGAGGTTCAGGAAAAGCAGGAACATAACTAACAGCGTTATTTACTTCTTTTTCTGCTTCCGGTGATAAGTATTCAAATTTTAAAGTAATAGAACCTCTATCTACATTATCTCTGTCACCTTTATTATCTCTCAAAAACCGAAGTCTTATTTTTGAAGGTCGCGCAGTTGTTAAAACTTTTATACCCTCTGTCTTATTGTAAGAATATAATCCGTCATTAGTTTCCGCAGCATTACTCGTCTGAAAAATATTACCCAGTATGGCTAAATTATTCGGCAATAAATCCGCTGTTCCCACCTGCGCTATACTTGCATTAAAGGCTTGATCGTAACCTATCAAAATATTTTGATCGTCATCAGCATGAAAAGTCGCATCAGCAATACTAACTAACGCCATTGTTCCCCTGTGTTGGTAATAGTAGGCGGATGTTGGTATATCCCATTCTCCTATACTATTTGTAACATTACCATCTTCAAAAAAAAGCGTTATGTAATCACATATTAACGATGAACTCGAATAACTCATTATATATAATATTCATACATAATAAATTAATAAAATTACATTTTCTCTAATCCTTCACCAAGAGCAGAGGCACTCGCACCAGCAGCCATAAGAGTCGGTTGTCCTGACATAGTTCCAGCAATAGTCGCAAGTTTCCCACCAGTTTTAAGACCAAATAATCCAGCCTTAGCAACTTTTTTACCGAACCTCGCAAGTTTCTTATTTTTCATACCAAAGATCATAGTTGTTATATATTTAATCTACATTTTTTTCTTCTTTATTTTCCAATTTTGTTTCATATTGTCTTTTTATTTGTTGTAGCATACTTTCTCTTACTGATGATTCTCGTTGTTTTACATAATGTATCGTAAAAGTCATGTTAAAATCTGCTCCATTCAGATCTATCAAATCCCCTTCTTGGTCGCTTAACTCAATATCTAAATGAGATACACTACTCTCATTTATCATATAATAAAGCACTTCAGGAGGTACATAGAATATATAGCCACCATAATTAGTGTTATTCACTACTGATGCTATAATATTACTTGTTTTCCCTCTGCTGTCTAAATTATTCATCGTGAGATTTCTTAATCTTATATAGATGTTGGTTATTCCACCAAGATCACATACATCAGTCGCCGTGTATGATGATACTGCTGTTGTTGGTAATTGATTCCGTAATCCTAATTGTCGTTCCATAGTCGTCGAATTAAATACATATGAACCTGTAAATGTAAAAGAAAAAACATTATTTTCAGAATCAAAAGAACATAAACTTACTTCGGCTACTCTATCTTGTATTTCTGTTGCTAAACTATCTGCCGAATAATTACCAGTTGGTATTGTTGTTGAATTACCATTAATCGTAATAGTATTATTATTGTCTGTTACATTATACATGGTATTAGGTATGGTGAAATTAGTAAGTCCAATTAATAATCTATAACCTGCGGGTGCTGTTATTGACTGTTCTAAATAAAATATTTTCTCTGCTGACGATATACTTACTACTGCATCATTCGAATGTAAAAAAATAGATTGAGAACTTAATTCAGTATCATTAAGATGATGATTCGGCATTATATATTACATAAATATTTTATAATACTTGCTCTAAATTTTGAGGACTAAAATACTTATTGCTATTATCAAAAGTATATTGATATGGGTTATTTAATTTCGGGTGGAAGCCGAATTCATTTTGTTCCGGATATTCTTTCGGTCTGAGTCCTTTCGTGTTAAATGGTTCTAATGCAGGGTCGTATGCTTGGGGTAATACGCTCTCCAAATATAACTGTTCCCCCTCTCCTTCCGCTTCATAAAAAGACGGGTCATTAATTTCCATAAAATCAGCGTCTTCATTCATTCCGTATGCTCCTTCAATTGTTTCACTCATTTTTATATATTAATTACATATTTATTTTTTTCTCGGTTTTCTTTTCTTTGGTGGTGGTGGTCTCCTGAAAAACTTACTATCTTTTATCGGGTGTCCTGCTCCTTGTGGAGTATGATTAATAGGTCGTACATGAGGAAGTTGTTTTGGTTTTTGAGTATGAATCATATATACTATAAAAAGACAAAAAGACAAATATATTTAAAAATCTAAATCCATATTAAAATCTTCATTTGTCTTTTTTTTAGTCGATAAAGCATATTCAGAAACACGAGATTCAAAAAAGTTAGTCTTTCCTTCTAAGCCTATCTGTTCCATAAATGCAAATGGATTTACAGAATTGTATATTTTTGGTATATGTAATTGTAAGCATAATCGGTCTGCAACAAACTCAATATATTGACTCATTAAATCTGAATTCATACCTATAAGACGACATGGTAATGCTTCACATATAAAATGCTTTTCTAAATCTACCGACTCTTTTATGATCTCAACTATTTTATTTAAACTTGGTTTTTTCTGTAATTTATGAAACAAGCATACAGCAGTTTCAACATGTAGAGCCTCATCTCTGCTAATAAGTTCATTACTGAATGTTAATCCTGTTAAATTAATTTTACGATTTTTTAACCAATATATAGAGCAAAATGCTCCCGAAAATTGTATTCCTTCGACGCATGCAAAAGCAACAAGACGAGATCCATAACTGCGTTTTCTATCTCCTATCCATTTCATACCCCAGTCTGCCTTCATTTTTATTGCAGGGTAATTTTCAACAGCATTAAACAATTTGTCTTTTTCTTCTTTGTCTTTTATGTAAGTATCTATAAGTAATGAATATGTTTCGCTGTGGATTTGTTCCATAAATGTTTGGATTGAGTAGCAAGCACGAGCCTCTGATAATTTCACTTCTTCTAAAAATCTCCCGACGATATTTTCCATGACAATACCATCAGACGCAGCAAAAAACGCCAAAATAGATTTTATAAAGTGTTTTTCGTCATCACTTAATTTTTCAAATACTTCTTTATCTTTTCCCATATCTATTTCTTCAACTCTCCAAAAACAATCAAGTTGCTTACGATAAAGGTCATATAAATCTTGATGTTGTATCGGAAAAAAGGTGTGGCGGTTGTTTTCTTCGGACAGAATAGGCTCAGACATAAGTGATATATTACAGAGATTTTATTAAACTTTGTTTATAATATCTATGCCGATTTTACGAGAGTAATCTTTTACGCTCTCATTTAAAGTTGGTTTTCCCCATAATATAAACCACGAAAGACTTGCCGGAGTTAATGGTATTTTATATGGATCTTTACGATGGCGTGTTCTATAACTTGATCTGACCTTATCTCTCTCTCTTTTGTCTTTTATATAGAATTTAGATGATGGATTATTTACAAGTGTGTAATCTCGCATGCCTTCTGCACCAAAATGTATTTTCTTACCATCCGCTTCTAACATGTATTTTTTATCTTTACGAGTTGATTTTGATAGTATGTAAGTCATATATATTACATATCTAAAAAGAATATTTCGTAATCTATATTATCCATATAAAAGACAAAAGACAAAAAAAAATGGTAGTTATATTATTTTAGGAAAAATTATAATATTTTATAAGTTTATATACAAATGCCTGATTACAATAAATCCGTTATTTATACTATAAAAAGTGGTGATGATATTTATGTTGGTTCAACTACAAATTTTAATGTTAGAAAAGGAGAGCATAAAACATCTCTAAAAAATGGATTGAAACGAAAAATATATGATGTAATCAGGAATAACGGGGGAGAGTGGAGTATGCAGCCATATCAACTATATCCATGTAAAAATAAAATGGAATTATGTATCCAAGAAGAAAAAATAAGACAAGAATTAGGAGCAACGATGAATATGTATAAAGCATATAGAACACCCGAAGAAAAATTAAATTATAATTCTGTAAAATGGAATCAGCATAAACATAAATACCCAAATAGTATCGAATGTAAATGCTGTGGTGGTAAGATTTATCCAAGAGCAATTGACCGACACCTTACCACGAAAAAGCATTTGAAACACTTTTTAGATAATGTAAATAAATATAAAATTATGATGCAACAATGTCGTATGTTTTGGAAATATTAACTATTTCTTTCGACAATATTATTGTATTGTTTAAATCTAATTTAACCATACAATATCATTATCAAAATTCATCTTATAGCAATAATAAAAGCAGTCAAAATTACAGGAGTTTTTCCAATTCTCAGGAACTACCCCGTTAATATGTTTCGTAAAATGGATTCTTTTTTGGGGTATAATAATTTGCAATCCTTTATTTTTAAAATTTTTTCTAAAATAACTGGTGTTGATTTTTGACGACGGCATTATGATAATGAATGGTTTATCCAATTCACATAATCTTTTCATTATCTCTTTACTCTTACTAAATGGCGGATTACTTACAATAATATCACCAAAATTATTATCGAAAAAATCCACAGGTTCATGAATAACATTAAATCCTAAATCTTGCAAATCTTTACCACTCTGTCCGTCGCCATAAAACGCTTCCCATATTACTTTATCTTTTGGTATTAAATGTTGTATATTTTCCCATGCGGATTTAGGGGTCAT
>Ga0187217_1001096_pt1 | contig 11214 bp, 14 predicted proteins | sample 15SPOviralmetaG_FD_130165 | JGI IMG/M metagenome (GOLD analysis project Ga0187217, IMG submission 130165) | Marine viral communities from the oligotrophic San Pedro Time Series (SPOT) site, San Pedro Channel, CA, USA - 15 SPOT_SRF_2010-09-15... | ecosystem: Environmental > Aquatic > Marine >... | reverse complement strand
GCACCTTGGCTTTGTGCTGACAACTGGGAAGAGTCATTCGAAATGTTCAAGACTACTGATGCTCAAACTTTGTTCGGTCACTTTGAGTTTCAGGGTTTTGAGATGATGAAAGGACAACTCTGTACGCACGGTCTAGATAAGAAAGTGTTCAACAAGTTTGAAGCAGTCTATTCTGGTCACTTCCATCATCCATCTACTGTAGATAACATTACATATCTTGGTGCACCATATGAGATGAACTGGTCAGATTATGATCAGAAGCGTGGTTTCAGCATCTTTGATACATCTGACCGAAGTGTGACTCATGTAGAAAATACTTTAAGAATGTTTCATAAGATCAAGTATGACGATACCGACATGACAATCGAGGATATTGCAAATCTTGATACAACGAACTTGACAAACACCCATATAAAAGTTATAATAGTGAACAAGTCTAATCCTTATATCTTTGACTTATTCCTTGATAAGTTGCAAGCGGCTGCCCCTTGCGACATCAAAGTCGTTGAAGATCATATGAATTTAGATGTGATTGATGAAAATGAATTGGTTGATGAAGCACAAGATACATTGACTATCCTTAAACAGTATGTTGATAATCTAGAAATTGACAAAGATAAGACGAAAGTCCAAGAAGTTCTAGACGATCTATATCAAGAGGCAATTAGTCTATAATATGGCAAACATTATATTTGAGTCTGTTCGTTATAAAAACATTCTATCGACTGGCAATACTTGGACAGAAGTTCAATTGAATCGAAGCAAGTCTACTCTCATCATTGGTGACAACGGTGCGGGTAAGTCTACGATGCTCGATGCATTGACTTTTGCTTTGTACGGTAAACCCTTTCGTAAGATTAAAAAGAATCAGTTAGTCAATTCGATTAATGGTAAGGGTCTAGAAGTTGAAGCCAACTTTAAGATAAGTGGTTCTAAGTTTGTTATTAAGCGTGGTATCAAGCCAAACTACTTTGAGATATGGAAAAATGGAGAGATGTTGAATCAAGATGCCGCGGCTAGAGATTATCAGGTTTATCTTGAAGAGTCTATATTGAAACTGAATCACAAGTCTTTCGGTCAAGTTGTTGTTCTAGGTAGTTCAACATTTGTGCCATTTATGCAGTTAAGAGCAGGTGAAAGACGAGAAGTTATCGAAGACTTACTTGACATCCAGATATTTACTGTGATGAATACACTTCTCAAAGATCGTGTGACAGACAACAAAGCAACGATCAAAGATATAAAGCATCGTATTGAAATACTTGATAGTCAGATTGCATCAGCGAAAACTCACAACGAATCTATTCGTAAGTTGCGAGAAGGTGAAGTTGAGAAACTCAAAGAAAGATTAAGAGAGCAGATTGCGATTGTTGAAGCCGAGCAAGAAGCAGTTGATACTTTGATTCAAGAAGTATCTGGTTTAAATGATGATATCAAAGACAAGCCAGATACAAAGAAAAAGTTAAAAGAACTACAGGAGTTAGATCGTGAACTTGCCAATAAACACAAATCATTATCTAAGGAAGTTGCATTCTACCAAGACCACGACAACTGTCCAACCTGTAAGCAAGGTATCGAACACGACTTTAAACAAGAAACAATTACTCAACACAATGCAAAAACAACAGAAATCGAAGAAGCCAGAGCCGAACTAGAAGGCAAGAGTTCTAAGCTGGAAGGTCGAATCGATGAGATTGATGATGTTGAAAATGTGATTAGTGCCAAGAATCTACAGATGAGTGAGCATAGAATGGCATCTAAGATTGCGATGAACAGTTGTAAAGCAATCAAAGAAGAACTTGTTGGTGCGGAAGAGCAGGTAACTGAGTCTGCAAATAACAATGTAGATGATCTAGAAAAAGACCTCAAAGAATGCCACAAAGGTCAGACAGAGTTGTTTGACTCTAAAGAAGTTCTTGGTATTGTGTCTTCTATGTTGAAAGATGGCGGCATCAAGACTCAGATTATCAAGCAGTATGTGCCTGTAATGAACAAACTAATCAACAAGTATCTTTCTGCAATGGACTTCTTTGTTCAGTTTGAGTTAGATGAGAACTTCAATGAAACCATTAAGTCTCGATTCCGTGATGTGTTTAGCTATTCGTCTTTTTCAGAAGGTGAGAAGTTGCGTATTGACTTAGCATTACTGTTTACATGGAGAGCGGTTGCCAAACTTCGTAACTCTGTATCAACTAATCTACTGATCATGGATGAGATTATGGACTCTTCACTAGATTCATCTGGCACAGAAGAGTTCTTGAAGATTATTCAAGAGTTGACAGCCGACTCAAACATCTTTATTATCAGTCACAAGGGCGATCAGTTGTTCGACAAGTTCCATAGTGTAATTCGATTTGAGAAAGTTAAAAATTTCAGTAGGATAGCGGCATGATAGAAAAAATTTATATACCTACTATTCGTAGAGTAGATAAGCAAATTACTTTTAGTAAACTTCCTAAAGAACTTCAGGAAAGAGTTATTATGGTTGTTGAGCCTGGAGAAAGGCATCTTTACGACTATCCTTGTCAGTATCTTGAGGTACCCGAAGAGATAGTTGGAACTTGGACTCAACTTGCTGAGACAAGAAAGTTTATTCATAAACACGCAGGAGAAGTAAAGTACTGTGTTACTGACGATGATATAATATTCAAAAGAAGAAATTCAAAATATTGGAGTAGATCATCTAACATGGATTTAACTAAAAGAACTGCTTCTCCAGAAGAAGTTTCAGATATGTTTGATAAGATCGATTCTTGGCTTGATGAAAAGTCTATAGGAATTGTTGGTCTTTCTGGTGCTGATTTTCCACCCACTGATGTTGAATATGAAGATACTAAAGATGTATATTCATGTGTATTTTATGACGGAAGAATGATATCAAAAGTTATTGACGAGATGGATATATGTTCTTTGAGAGTTGCAGAAGATGTTCTCTTTCTGTATGAAGCACTGTCTAGAGGGATCAATACGAGAAGGTCTACAGAATGGATGTTTGATAACCGAAGTATGACAGATAAAAAACTGGCAGACACTCGTGAAGTTTGGACTGGTATGTTTGAAGATAAGGATCGACCAACTAAAGGTTATTATCAAACTGACGAACATTATGATGCATTGAGATATATACAAAGAAAATATCCTCACGGCATGAAGATTTATGAGAAAGACGGTAAAATGAAGAATACTAAATTCTGGAAGAAAGTTTATAGACCTTCTGTAGCAGACGGAGCATCTTTGACAGACTTTTTATGATGTGTATTGACATTACAGATTGTTTAGTGTATAATAGGCAGAAATTTGACATAATGGAGTTTTATTGATGGGCGATGTGAAAGAAAGTGCAGACTATGATAACTATATGGATGATGATGCCAGAAAGAATGACACCTATAGTGTAAGTCTGGATAAGTTTTTTGACGATCCTCTTCCTGAAGTTCTATATGATATGACTAAGGCGAAGAAGAAAGTTGAAAACGATGTCTGGAAGTCTATCTATGTTCATTTCAGAACCCAAGATGATATGGTTGAGTTCTGTACAAAAATCAATCAGATGATACCCACTAAAGTCAAAGAAACTTTTCACCCCCTATATGACAAAAAAGTTAGTCTGTTTTCAGATGAAGAAGATGTGCCAGTTGTAATCGATTCAGACAAACTCACACCTAAACAAGTGAAAAAAGAAGTTGATGTTGAAAGCGAGATAGAAGAAAAGTACTGGAAGTCTCAATGGCAAGGTATGCCTGAGTACACTCAAAACAATAAAAACTCCTATAGATCGATCACTATGAAGTTTCGTAACGAAGAAGATTACAACGACTTCTCACAAAAGATTGGTCAAGAGGTTACTGATAAGACTAAAAGTATCTGGCATCCAAAACTAAATGTCACAAAGAACTTGAAACTACGATGGGTGCAGAACGAGGGTCGTACAAATCCTAGACACCCAATGTATATCGTATCTAAAGGTCGTGCTGATACAATGATCACTTCTCGATCATTTGCTCGTATGCATATTCCACATTACATTGTGATTGAGCCACAAGATGAGAAAGCCTACGAAGAAGCACTTGATAACTTTGACATTCGTAAATATGTCACACTTCTAGTTGCACCTTTCTCTAATCATGGTGATGGACCTGGTCGTGCTAGAAACTGGGCATGGGATCATTCTATCAGTATCGGTGCCACTAGTCACTGGGTATTTGATGATAATATCTCTGACTTCTATCGACTTCATGAGAATGAGCGTATTCGATTCGAAAGTGGTGTTGGCTTTCAAGTGATGGAAGATTTCGTAGATCGCTATGATAACATCTACATTGCTGGTCCACAGTATCGATTCTTTATTGCACCAGATCAAAGTTATCCTGCGTTCGTAGCAAATACGAGAATCTATTCTGCATTACTTATCCGTAATGATTGCAAACATAGATGGCGTGGTCGTTACAATGAAGATACTGATATCTGTTTGCGAGTACTAAAAGATGGCGATGTTTGTCTTCAGTTCAATGCATTCTTACAAGGTAAATGTGCTACTCAGACTGTCGCTGGTGGTAATACTGCTGAGTTCTATCACGCTGAAAACACAGAAAATGAAGAGTTCAAAGAGACTGGCTACAATACAGAAGGTACTGTGAATAAGTCACAAATGCTGGTCGATATGCATCCAGATGTTGCTCGACTTGTTTGGCGATATGGTAGATGGCATCACTGGGTTGATTATAGTCCATTCAAAGTAAACAAACCTCAGTTAAAACAAGGGTTTACTATGCCAAATGGTACTAACAACTACGGAATGACACTAGATCGAGATTTCGACTATAAAAATGCAAAATAATTTCAAAAAAGGGTTGACTTTTGATTCAGTTGTGTTATAATACTTGTATAAATTGAATTGAAGAGAGAAATCTATGAAATATGTACTGCGAGCCAAAGAGTCCCACAAAATCGTATCTGATTCTTTTGATAGTTTTTCGAGACTACTAGACTTTCGTGTTGAGAGTGACTTAATTGAAAGCACTTATATTGACACTATTGATGAATAAAACCCTTGACTTTTAGTTCAAACCTGTTATAATACTTGTATAAATTGAATTGAAGAGAGAATTATATTATGGCTTATGTATCTCAAGAAGACAAGAAAAAACTTGCTCCCGCTATTAAAGAAGTTCTTAAAAAGTACAAAGTAAAAGCATCTATTGCTGTTCGTCACCACTCTACTTTAGTTGTGAACATCAAAGAAGGTGCTGTACCCTTCAAACCTAGTGATCATTATCAAGTGAATGAGTATCACTATGAGAACCATTATGCAGATAACCCAACTCTTGTTTCCTTTCTTTCTGAACTGATCTCAGCGATGAAAGGTCCTGATTGGTTTGACAACTCTGATCCAATGACTGACTATTACCATATTAGTCATTATACGAATATTAACTTTGGTCAGTATAATAAACCTTATAAGATGGTGTCATAATGTCTAAGCCTAAATTCAAAAGAAAGTTTATGAGCATTCAGTCGTTTGTTCTAGAGTTATTGCCTACTGTAGATTGTAGCCCAATAGGACAACGACTGCCAGTTCATTCTGATGTTCAGAATGCGAAATCTGAGGCTATCATATTAGCAATTTTAAACAACATCGACATAGGTAATATCACACTTGTAAATGTTGAAGAAGAGCCCACAACATGGATCTGGGAATCACTTGATGGTGGTCACCGAAAGAGGGCGATCCGAGACTTCTTTCAAGGCAAGTTTACTGCAGGTGGTCGAAAGTATTCTGAATTGTCTGACGAAGAAAAGACTGCGTTTAAGAATTATGAACTAGCATTCACTCAATATTCTCCATTAAGTAATGAGATGAAGGGTAAAATATTTCGTAGTCTAAATGAGACTACTCATGTAAATGAAATTGAGATGTTAAACTCTTACGGCAACACTGCAATCGCTAATGTGATACGAGAAACTGTTCGTGTTGTTACCCGTTATGATGGCAAGACTTCTCTTATACATGATTTGTTTGAGGTTACTGCCGGAGGTAATTTCAAGTGGCTAGAATCCAATAATCTTCGCTTAAAGCAAGATGAGTTTGTTGCTAGGGTTTACTATACCTTCTATAAGGGCGGTAAGTTGTGTAATCGATCAACAGTTAAAGTCCAAGAGATGTATGATAATCCTAAAACAGATGCAAATAAACTCAAGAAAAAGGTAGACAAGTTCCTCGACTTCCTATATGAAATGTCTAAAGTAAAACGACAGACAGGTCCTCGTGGTCTGAGTAATAGTGAGAAAAATGTCTTACTCAACATCTACATTTATTTGTCAGAGAGTTTTGGAGCTGACATCAAAGTAAGTGATCCTATAGAATGGTATAAAGTGTTTGCTTCAGTGTATCTTGATCTATATAATGATCCAGAAGAGAAGTGGACAGAAGTGCCTGATTTAGACTTTGAAGCAAAAGATTCTACAATCGCTCAGTTGTTTAAAGATTATACGAGAAATCATGACCATGCTGACAAGCAAACTCAGCTGGTTAAGTGGATGACAGAGCATCCAAAATGGGAAGATATCTATGATCATATGATACTAAAAGATCGTAGTCGTTCCTTTCCAGATTGGATGAAACAAACTGCACTTCTAAATCAAGATGGACTTTGTGAGATTGACGGTCTACCTTTACTTTGGGAAGATGCTGAAGCTGGACATATTGAGGCCCATGCTCTTGGTGGAAAGACCATACTTAGTAACTGTGCAATGATTCGCAAGGCACATAATAAAGCTATGGGTACAATGGATGTTCGAGAATACAAAAAGGTATACAATGCATAGAAAAGATTTTATTTTTGATTTAGAAACTATTGGGGCAAATGTTTTTGTTTGTCCCGTAGTCGATATGGCTTACAGTACATTTGATTGGGGTAGATTTCTAGATGATCCATATTCTTTTGAAGAGTTGGCTGATACTGTTAAAACTGTCAAACTTGATATAAAAGACCAACTTGACAACTACAACTGTTCTTTTAAAAAGGATGATGTTGCTTGGTGGGAAAGTCTACCAAAAGAAGCTAGAGATAAAATTAAACCTTCGCCAAATGACTTGACTGTCACAGAGTTTTGTGATACAATAGTCGCATATCTCAAAGACTCAGGTAAAATTGATTACTGGTGGTCTAGAGGTAACACATTTGATCCTGTGATTATACAGAGACATATGTGGGCAACTAACAACGGTACTGCTTTTGATAATGTATTGAAGTTTTGGAAAGTGAGAGATGTTCGTACTCACATTGATGCGAAGTTTAACTATACGACCAGAAGTGGTTTTGTACCAGTTGCTGATGAAGACTATTGGAACAAGGCGTTCATTGCCCACGATAGTACTCATGATGTTGCCGCTGATATTTTGAGATTACAGGCTATTCATAGAGCCGAAAATGATTTAGAGCAAACTGATAGATAATGGAGAGAAAATGGGCTATATAAATTACTGGTTGAAAGAACCACCAGAAGATGAGGGGATTGACCCCGATGGCAGAATACCGCCATTTGAAGAAGATGATTATGAATATTATGCCGATGATGATATCGCCTATAAATTCAATGAGAATGAGTTGATACAAGAGTTGAAAGAATATATCGATTCTACTTACTCAGCCCACTACTCAAGAACCAAGTTTCAGTCAACAGAGTTTATTATTGACTGTGGACATGGACAAGGGTTCGCTCTTGGAAATGTTCTAAAATATGTCCAACGATATGGCAAGAAAGATGGCTATAATCGTGCCGACTTGATGAAAGTTTTACATTATGCTTTGATAGCACTTTATAACCATGACCATGAGGAAATGAATAATGAAATTTAGTAATGAAACCATTGGTGTTTTAAAGAACTTCGCTACGATCAATCCGAGTATCGTATTCAAGCCAGGTTCTACAGTACGAACCATATCGCCACAAAAGACTGTGATGGCAGCCGCAACAATTACTGAGACTGTAGATCAACAAGCAGGTGTTTATGATCTGTCTCGCTTACTTGCGACTTTATCATTGTTTGAAAATCCTGAAGTCGATTTCGGTGGAGATCGTTTTAAAATCAAAGGCGGTAAAAGTGAAGTAAACTACACATATACTTCTGAGTCTCTGATTGTATCACCACCAGATAAAGATATCGTAGTGCCTGATCCAGAAGCAACAGTGAATGTTACTTGGGCAGATATCGACAGCGTGATTCGTGCTACTGGTGTTCTACAATTACCAGAAGTTGCGTTCTCAAGTGACGGCAGTACCATTAAGTTATCAGCCGTTGATAGTAAGACTTCCACAGCAGATAAATACGAAGTCGTAGTAGCTGAAGGTGTTTCAACAGAACCCTTCAATATGATTATCAAGACCGATAATCTTAAATTAGTGCCGACTGATTATGAAGTAACTTTATCTTCTAAAGGTATGGCTCACTTTAAATCGGATGTTGTCCAGTATTGGATCGCAATTGAATCTAGATAGGAGTAAAAAATGAGTGAAGAAAATAAAGCCCCAGAACAAGAACAAGAGCCAGGTTTGTCATATGGTGATATTATAGCCTGCGTTCAAATTATTGATGTGACTAGTTCTAGAGGTGCAATTAAGGGTGACGAGTTAGTACAAGTTGGTACTGTTCGTGAAAGATTGGTAGCATTTTTGAGAGCCGCAAAAGAGCAAGGTGCTGATATTGAGTTACCACCTTCTGCGTATAACACCCCTGCCGAAGAGGCACCTGCTGAAGAAGCAGAATAGTTGTGAAAGGGGAGAGTATCATCTCTCCCCGACTTTTTATTTTATATTATGGAGAATGGCATGAGTGATAAGCAAGATTTCTTGTGGGTTGAGTCTTATCGACCACAAACAGTTCAAGAGACGATTTTGCCAGATCGTCTAAAGCAAACTTTTCAACAGTTTGTAGATCAAAAGAATGTGCCTAATCTTTTACTATCTGGTAGAGCAGGTGTTGGTAAAACAACAATTGCAAAAGCCATGTTAGAAGAAATTGGTGCTGACTACATTGTGATCAATGGTTCGATGAATGGTAACATTGACACACTACGGCACGACATATCCAACTTTGCTTCAAGTGTATCATTCACTGGTGGCAGAAAGTATGTTATCCTCGATGAGGCTGACTATCTAAACGCAAACTCTACACAGCCCGCACTTCGTAACTTTATGGAAGAGTTCTCGAAAAACTGTGGCTTCATTATGACTTGTAACTTCAAGAATCGAATCATTGAACCACTTCATTCAAGATGTAGTGTAGTCGAGTTCTCAATCGATAAAGCAGACAAGCCTGCTATGGCAAGTCAGTTCTTCAAGAGAGTTTGTGGTATTCTAAATGATGAAGGTGTGACATTCGATCAGAAAGCAGTTGCTGAATTGGTTCAGTTACACTTTCCAGATTGGCGTAGAGTTCTAAATGAACTACAGCGTTATGCTACAACTGGCAATATTGATGCAGGTATTCTAAGCAACAAGTCTGGTGATAACATAGCCAGCCTGATTGATTTGATGAAGAATCGTGACTTTACTGCGACTCGCAAATGGGTTGCTGAAAATGTCGATGTAGATTCTGCGGTATTGTATCGCCAACTTTATGATACACTACCATCTCGAATCAACACCACTCAGAGTGTTGCTGATGCGATTATCATTCTTGCTGACTATCAGTACAAAGAAGCATTCGTAGCAAACTCAGAGATCAATCGTGTTGCCGCACTTGCAACACTCATGGCGGAGATTGATTGGAAATGAAACTACCACCTGACTTCTGGAGAAAGAAAAAAGAGAAGTGTTTCTTGTGTAACGGACCTTTAGGTAAAAATTCTGGAGAGATCGTTTACAACTATCAAGACGGAGAAGGTAAAGTGCAAGTATGCGAAGTTTGTTTAGATGAGATAGAGGAGAGTCAGAATGAGCAAACCATTTGATTATGTAAACTCTATCAACAGTGCAAAGAATAATATGATGCGAGATAGTGAGAATGACGAGTTAGCAGAAAAAGGCTACGAGCCATGGCTAACAAACAATGCGTTATCTTACTTTCCAGATACGATTCTTTATGCGAATGAGATGAATACATACCACCAACTCGACAAGAGACCCCAATACGAGTATCTTATAAATAGTATTAGACCCAAAAAGCGATGGTCAAAATGGGTAAAGAATGCTAGTAATGAAGAACTTGAATTGGTGTGTAACTACTATGGGTGCAATAAGATTATTGGCCAAGAGTATCTATCTTTATTGTCTAGTGAGCAAATACAAACTATAAAAGAAGAACAAGATACTGGTGGTATTAAAAATGAATCTAATAGAAGAACTCGTTGAAGTTACTCTGCCAAGTGAGGAAAGTTTTCTAAAGATAAAGGAAACTCTCACCAGAATCGGCATTGCTTCAAAGAAAGAACAGAAGCTATTTCAGTCTTGCCACATTTTACATAAACAAGGAAAGTACTACATCGTACACTTCAAAGAATTGTTTATGTTGGATGGTAAGACAAATGACTTTTCAGAAGAAGATAAGGCAAGAAGAAACACGATTGTTTCTCTACTTGCAGAATGGGAACTAGTGAAGCCTTTGAACGAAGATCAAATTAAAGATCCAGTCTCTCCTTTATCTCAGATAAAAATTCTTCCATACAAGGAAAAGAATGACTGGGAACTAGTTGCAAAATACAGTATAGGTAAAAAGCGATAGAAGGAAATTATAGTATGAGTGATTTAATCACACAATTGATGACAGATGCCCATCTTGAAGATGAGCGAAGAACCTTAAAAATTTACAAGCTATTTGATGAAGCACACTTACCAGTTTACGGAACTGAATGGTCTGCTTGTTTTGATCTATGTGCATCAATCAGACCACAAGACGAAGTAACCATTGTGGGTGCATCAAATATCACAACAACACGAACGCTCACAAGTGGATTTATTCCACTATATCGTGGAGAAAGATGTCTAGTTCCTACTGGACTTATCTTTGATTTAGACGAAGGTCAATCACTTAGAATACATCCACGATCAGGTCTTGCTTGGAAACAAGGTGTGACTGTAGCAAACTGTGAAGGTATCGTAGATGCAGATTATGTGGAGCAGTCGTATGTAATGCTTGCCAATCTATCTCGTAATCCAGTAGAGATTCGTGATGGCATGAGAATCGCACAAGCAGAAGTTGTTGTTAATCCAAAG
>Ga0187217_1001090_pt1 | contig 11251 bp, 12 predicted proteins | sample 15SPOviralmetaG_FD_130165 | JGI IMG/M metagenome (GOLD analysis project Ga0187217, IMG submission 130165) | Marine viral communities from the oligotrophic San Pedro Time Series (SPOT) site, San Pedro Channel, CA, USA - 15 SPOT_SRF_2010-09-15... | ecosystem: Environmental > Aquatic > Marine >... | reverse complement strand
TTAAGATGGCTGCACCAACAAACACAATCGTACCAGCAGGTGTTGCTGGCAACAGAGAAGACCTCTCAAACCTCATTGAGCGCGTTGCTCCTGAGAAAACACCATTCTGCTCAAACATTAAAGGCGGCGGCGTAAAAGTTACTGCTACACGTCATGAGTGGCAAACAGAAACACTAGCAACTCCAGATGCTGCTTCAGCACAAGTTGATGGTGATGATACTACATCATTCGAAGCTAACACAAGAACACGTGTTGCTAACCGCGTACAAACTAAAAAGCGTGCCGTAGTTGTCGCTGGCATACAAGAAGCTGTTGACTCAGCTGGCGTAGCGTCAGAAATGGCTAGACAAAAGCTTATCAAAGGTATTGAGCTAAAGCGTGATTTTGAAGCACGTTTTATTGGTAACTTTGCTTCATCTGAAGAATCAGGTTCAACTGGTCGTAAAGCTGCTGGTGCATTAGCCTGGGCAACTTCAAACGTATCGCGTGGTACAAATGGTGCTAATGGTGGATATAGCGGAACAGATTGTGCTGCTGCTACAAATGGTACACAGCGTACTTTCACTAAAGACATCATGGATGCCGTAATCCAATCTGGATTTAACAATGGCGCTACATTCTCACAAATCTATATGAGTGCTGCTCACAAAGCAATATTCTCTGGATTTACAGGATTAGCGGCTAACAGATACCAAGTATCTGCTGGGCAAGAAGGTAGAGTAATTGGCGGTGCAGACGTGTATATGTCTAACCACGGCGAATTAACTGTAATACCAGTACAGTATGGCCTAACACGCGATGCTTTATTTGTAGACCCATCCATGTGTACATTAGGTACATTACGTTCACCACGTTATGAAGAATTATCCAAAACTGGTGACAACGAAAAAGGTCAAATCCTTGGTGATATGACACTTATCGTTAAGAATGAAAAAGGTCTAGGCGTAGCCGCAGACTTAACCTAATATTAGGTAATTATTGGGGGTTGGCATTTGCCAGCCCCTACAATTAGGAGATAAATATGCCAAAGACAAAAGCGCCAAAAATTAAAGCTAAAATACAAAAAGATGATGGTATTGAGTGCATTGTCACCAAAAAAGGCAGTATAGCGCAAATAAGAACAGGCAAATTAAATGCTGATAGCAGTGAAATATGTTACAAAAAAGGCGACATATTTAAAACAAATGCAGCGCAAGCTAAACTATTAGAAGAAAACGATTTAGTTGTAGCAAGAGATTAATATGAGTAGTTTTAAACCATTTTCAATAGATACACTTACAGGGATTAAACATAGCCTGGCAGTAGATAGTTTAACTAATGAAATGTATGTAAAAACAGAACAAGATTTTACTAAAATATTAGATGAAAATAAACGACAACAATATGATGCAAAAGGCACATTAGGTAAGGCTGATTTAGTTAAAGTTGGAACAATACCTTTAGGCTTAATAGAGCATTGGAAAGCGACAGAAGGCTTAGATATATATAAAAAAGAGCATTGGCCTCGTGTTGTAGAAAAATTAAACAGTAATGAATTTCAAGCATTACGTGTAGCACAATTTAAGGTGTAGATATGGCATTTGCAAATCTAGGCGAGTTAAAAACAATTATAAGTGATACGTTAAATCGTGATGATTTGACTGCACAAATACCTAATTTTATTAAAATGAACGAAGAAAGCGTTAACCGCAAAGTTAATGTATCTGAAATGGAAGAATATACTGAGTTTACTATAAACGTAGGCCAAACAACACTTCCTACAAACTTTTTAGAAATGCGTAATATACAGATGAAAAACTCTGAATATCCATTACAGTATGTACCGCATAACTCATTGGATGGCATTGGTTCTGACTCAGGTATACCTAAATTTTATTCTATACAAGGCACTAAATTATTATTTTATCCGTTTCCACCAAATGGCACTGTAGGTATTATGAGATATTTGGCTGAAGTAACACCTTTAGTAAATGATGTAGATACAAATTGGTTACTAAATAAATCACCACAAATATATTTGTATGGCACATTATTACACGCTGCACCGTTTTTAAATGATGACAACAGATTACCTGTTTGGGGTGCGCTTTTTGAAGATGCTATCAAAGCATTAAACGACCAAGACAAGCGCAGAATGTCAGGCACTAAACCACAGATGATAAACGCAACCGCAGGATACTATTAACATGGCAACAACAACAAATTATGGATGGACAATGATTACGCCAGGGGGTGGTGTAGACACTTGGGGTGGCACATGGAACGACAATTTAGGCTCAACAACAGGCACGTTAGGTATTGATGCTGTAATTAAGAGCGTAGCTGACTCTGTTGCATTAAAAGCACCATTAGCTAACCCCACATTTACAGGTACAATAACAGGCCCAACATTTGTTGGTGGACTGACAGGTGATGTTACGGGTGATGTATTTGCAAGTAATGGTACAAGCAAAATACTTGAATCTGGCACAGATGGCACTGATGCTGTATTAACAGGTAATGCAACGTCAGCAGATAAATGGTCTACTGCAAGAACAGTTACATTAACAGGCGTTGTTACAGGTAGCGTAGCGTTTGACGGAACAGGTGATTTTACACTTGATACAGGTGTTGGCACAATAGCAGATGACACATTGTCAATAGCACAAACAAACGGTTTACAAGCTGCATTAGATAGTAAAGTAGCACATGCAAGTGGTAATGGCAGAACAATAACTGTAGGCAATACAGCGCCTACAAGCCCATTAACAGACGACATTTGGTTTGATACAACGGCATAATGGCAATAAAAACGTATAACGGCACTGCATTTGCAGACGCAACAGCTAAGTATTACAATGGTAGTGCGTGGGTAGAACCTAACAGTGGTGTGAAAAGATGGACTGGTAGTGCATGGGAAGTTGTTTCTACTGCATTTGAAGCTACAACAGCGCCTACACAAGTATATGGTAATTCAATATACAGTGACCCTGTAGGCGGTTATGTAGGACAAACAAGCAGTCCAAATAACGGATATGCACAAGTAACTGTTACAGGCGGAGGTCAAAATATTGCATATTTATGGCAATATGTATCTGGTATTTCTGACAACACACAGATATCGCCACAAACAGGCACAGCATATGCTACAAGATTTAGTTACAATAGTGCATTACAGGTAGGCAATGCTGTTTATAGATGTCGTGTAACAGATACTGATAGCGGCAATGTAATTTATACAAATACAGTTACAGTGAGTTTTAGTTAATGTTAGTACCATTAAACATACCGCCAGGCGTATATAGTAACGGCACAGAATATCAGTCTAAAGGCCGTAATTTTGATGCTAATTTAGTGCGATGGCAGTTTGGTGCATTAGGGCCAATAGGTGGCTGGAGAAAAAGAACTGAATATACAGAAGCAACTAATAGTTACGCAACAGTTACAGGCAAAGCACGACGTATAATAAGTTGGCGTGATAACAGTAGTCAAGCGTGGTCTGCAATAGGTACGCATAGCAATTTGTACGCCATGACAATTAGTGGAGTATTAAGCGATATAACACCTACAGGTTTAACGGTTGGTAGGGCAGATGCTACAACAGGCGCAGGGTATGGTAGTGGCGGTTTTGGAGAAGGCCCGTTTGGGCAAAGTAATCCAGAAGCATATACTACATTATTACCAGCAAGTATTTGGTCGTTAGATACGTTTGGTGAAATATTGTTAGGTGTAATGCCTGATGATGGAAAACTGTACGAATGGAACTTAAATACTAACGTAGTAGCTACACAAGTAACTAATGCACCAATAAGCAATAAATGCGTATTAGTAACGCCAGAACGTATTGTAATGTGTTTAGGCGCAGCAGGAGTGCCAAGAGATGTTGCTTGGTCAGACCAAGAAGATAGAAACCAATGGACAGCTGCAGCTAACAACCAGGCTGGTAACTTTAGCTTACAAACAGCAGGAACAATATTAAATGCTGTTAATGTAAAAGGTGGCAGCCTTATATTTACAGACAAAGATGTATGGCGCGTTGTATATTTAGGGCCGCCATTAGTTTATGGATTTCCGCAAGATAACGCTGGTGGCGGCTTAGTATCTGCTGGTGCGGTGACAACGGCTGATGGCGCAGCATATTGGATGTCACACGAAAACTTTTATGTTTATACAGGTTACAGCCAACCTATAGCGTGTGACGTACATGATGCAGTGTTTAAAGATATTAACAGAGCGCAAATTAGTAAAGTTACTGCTTGGCATAACGCATCATTTGGTGAGGTTTGGTGGTTTTACCCTAGTGCTGATAGCACTGAAAATGACAAATATGTGGTTTATGACTACAGAGAAAGACATTGGAACAAAGGCACTTTATCAAGATTATGTGCGACAGACAAAGCGCCATTGCCATATCCAATAGCTGTAGATGCTTATGGTTATGTTTATGACCATGAAGTAGGTTATAACCATGATGGTGCAATTAGTTTTATTGAGCATGGGCCTGTAGAATTAGGTACGGGTGAAAATAGCTCTAATCTTACGTTTTTATATCCTGATGAAAGCGCACAGGGCGACGTTAGCATGACATTTAAAACTAAAATGTATCCTAATGGCACAGAGCGTAGTTTTGGCCCCTACACAGCAACTAGACAGCCTGTACCAATAAGAGTGCATGGCAGACAAATGCTTGTTAAAGCAATAGGTGCTGCGTCAACTAATTGGCGACTTGGTATACCGCGCATTGAAGTTAAACCAGGGAGTAAACGATGAGACTACCTGATGCTACGCCAACATATGATGCAGTAAATGAAATAGAAACACGTCGTAATATTACATATGAAATGACGCAAACACGTAAAATTAATGAAGATATAAATATAAACGCAACTAATAGATTAATACTTACTAGCCCTAACGGCACACGTTATAGTGCAAGTATTAACAACTCTGGAGTATTGTCTTGGACAGCACTGTAAACATAGATAACCATAAAGAACAAATTATGAAGGCATTAGCGCGTTCAGGGCATAAGCATACATATGAAGAAGTTAAAGAGGCTGTTATAAACAAAGAAGCGCAATATTGGCCAGCTAATAACAGCGCTGCAATAACAGAAATAGCTAACAAATCTGATGGCACTGTTGGATTAAATGTTTGGCTATATGGTGGAGACTTAAAAGACTTTTATCTTTTAGTAGATGCCGCAAAAAAATATGTAAACGATTTAGGTGGTAGTTACATTGAAACATTTGGGCATCGTAAGGGCTGGAATAGATTATTAAAAAAACTAGGTTTTGTTGTAGATGGCAAAACTTTAATATGGAGGCCGTAATGGGCAGTAAAACAAAAAAAGAAACAAAAAGAAATGAAACAGTAGACCCATTTACACAAAATATGATTAATACTGCTGCATCAAATGCAAGAGCATTTGGTGAACAAGCATACACGCCATATACAGGTGAACGTGTTGCTGGCATGAGTGACATGGAAACGGAAGCATTGTCTAATTATATGTCAAACAATGTTAGCAATCGTGGTATTATGGAGCAAGGTTTAGAAATGGCACAACAAGGTGCGCAATATACGCCAGACCAAATACAAACACAAAATTTTACTGATATGGACATATCTGGATATATGAATCCATATATACAACAAGTTATTGACAATACAGTTAGTGACATAGAACGTAAACAAATGGGAAGTGCTGAAAATATAGATGCACAAGCTGCTAAATCTGCTGCATTTGGTGGCTCCAGACAAGCAATACAACAAGCTGAAAATGAACGTAATTACGCTGACATTACTGCAAAAACTATAGGTCAATTACGAAGTCAAGGTTATGAAGATGCAGCGGCTAGATTGCAAGCAGATGCTGCTAGGCAATTACAGGCTGACTCATACAATCAAGCTGCTGGTTTGCGTGGTGCAGATTTACGTTTACGCGGTGCAGCACAAGTTGGTAATATGGCAGGACAATTATCTGATGCAGATTACAGAGCATACGGAATAGAAAATCAATATGGGCAAACACAACGCGGTTTAGACCAAGCACAATTAGATGCACAATATCAAGAAGCTATGAGGCAATATGATGATTATTACAGAAGAGCAGGTATAGAGGGTGGCATACTTGGTGCTACACCTAAATATACAGATTCTGTCTCAAATGAAACAACATCTAAAAGCGGTGGTGCTGGCAGTATGATAGGTAAAGGATTGTTAGGTCTTGCTATGGGGCCAGCGAATCCATTTGCAGGTACATTAATTGGCGGTGTATTAGGTCAATAAAATTTAATAATAAAAGAGAAGAACATGATACCTCGTAAAAAACCATTAAACCCACGTTTATACAATATAGCTTTTGGACAAGGCCCAGGACAAATTAGTCGTGATGAACTTTTTAAAAGATTGTTAACGCAAGAAAGCGGTAATAGGCAATTTAATCCTGACGGCAGCGTAGTAACATCAAGTGCTGGCGCACGAGGTGCAACACAATTAATGATGCCTACAGCAATAGACCCTGGAATGAATGTAAATAATATATACAAAACGGCAGAAAGCTTAAATGTACCATACAATACAGAAAATATAAAACCAGGCCTAGAAGCATATCAAAATAAAGAATTAAAGTTAAAACAAATATATAACAAATACCCAGAGTTTTACAACGAAACAAAAAAATTAATGGATAATGAAAAAGTTAATAGAACACTTGGTCGTAATTATTTCGATGGTTTGACTACCAGGTACGACAATCCCGTAAGAACATTGTTTGGTTATAATATGGGGCTAGGTAATACTGATAAGTTTAAACCAGAAACTATGATATTAAATGACGAAACTCGCAATTATGCTACAAAAATATTAGATGGCGTTATTGATGAACAAGAAACAACACCAAGCAATAATATAATTGATGCAGAAAAAAATCCTGATTTTGTAATTAACATAAAAGAAGATGGTAGTTACGAAGATTTTGATGAAGAAGCATTTGAAAAAATGTTTCCACCACTAGATAGACCTGCACAAGACGACAGCAATAATATAGTGCCAGAACTAACAGTAAAAGATATTCCTGTCAGTCCTCCAAGTGCAATTGATATGATGAGAAATAATTACAGAGAAGGCAGCATAAAAAGACAAAATTTAAGTAAACAATACAAAGAAGGTGAAGTTAGCGATAGACCCACAGTCATACCTCTTTTTCCTAAAGAACCATTAACAAAACAAGAAGCAGATGTATTAAAACGCGCACAAGATGTTGACCAAGAATTTAACTATAAAAAAAATGATATGTTAAATGCAGAAAAAGGTTTTATACCGCAACAAGTACAAGCGCAACCAGATGCTGATGTAGTATACGACAACCAAGGCAATCCTTACAACGCAGTAATACCAGCAGGCAGTGTAACAGGACTTAATATAAATCAAGCTAAATACGACCCAACAGGTGGACAACAACAATCACGACAAGATTTAGCTAAATTAGCAAATTACGACATTTCTATAATAGATGGTAACGAATTTGTACACGAAAAAGGTCTTACTGAAAAAGAAGTAGAAGACCAATATAACCAAAGAAATCAAAATCAATCAAGTGATGACGCTGGTGATGGTGTTATGCCAACAGGTGAAGGTATATTACAGGATATGAGTAACGCTGTTAAAGTACCTTTTTTGCAAGATGATTTTGCATTATACGAAAATGAAACAACAGGACTTGACAAAGCACGTAATTTATTAGGAGAGCCAACAACTGTTTATCGTGACATTAACGGTAATCTTGTACAACCTAATAGTAAAGAGCAAAAACCTAATAATTTACGTTATCTTGCAGGGTTGCTAGGCAGTATTATGGCAGACAGATATGGTAATCCATCACAGCCAGAAGATAATTTTTCAAAATATATGGCATATACACAAGATGCAATAAAACAACAAAGATTAGATAAGCAAGGTATAGAAAGTCAATTTGGTAATTACAAAACTGATGACGGAAAAACAGTGTTTGGCGCACCAACACCAGCTGGAGATTTTCAAACTATAAATGGGTTTGTAGCAACAGGCGATGACAGTAGTGGCAGCAGTGGTTTCCCAAGAGATGTAATTATGGGTAATGGTAGTACTATAACGATGAGTGAAGAACAGTACAAGGAACATAAGAAAAACGAAGGTAAAAATGCGGCTGAACGTGTAGAAAAATTATACTCAATAAGGAAAACAAATGAAGAAAATAACAATAATTTTGATGAGTTATTATCATACAATGATGACCAATTAAATAAATTATTTGGACAGTCTGGACTATTTGATAATCAAACATACAGAACTTTTATTGGCGCTGGTGATGATGAATACAAAAATATAAAAATGACATATGATTTTATAAATGATAATAAAGCGAAAAAAGCATATGTTGATATATTAAAAGGTGCTGGTTCAATATCAAATTATGAAACAGAAATTATGGCTAAGACTATAAATAAATTAAATGTAAAAATGTCAGCTGAAACACTCAGAAAAGAAATAGCTAAAATACAATTCTTAGGACAATTTCATGAGCACAATGCAGCATCAGCAATACCAGGTTACTCTGATAATGGTGGCACTTACAAAAAACTAAATACAAGTGAAGCATATAAATTGTTTTTAAATAATGAAATTAAAGATTTAAATGATTATCTTAATTATAAGAGTAGGCAATAGTAATGGGTTACAATATAGACACAAAACGTAATGCACCAATGCCAGATTTAAGCGAAACATTATTAAATCAATTAATTGCATATCAAGCAGTACGTGGTGCTACAGCAAATTTATCAGACCCTATAGCGGCACGTATATTAGCAAGTAAAAATAATATATCAAACGAAGATGCAAAAAGACTGTTAAGACAGCGTAATAAAAAAGTATATGAACAAGCAAATAAAAGAGCACTTGCTTCAAATATTGGCGGCTCTGCAATTGGTTTTGGCAAAGTAATGAAAGCTGGTATGTTGCCATCACAATTACTTAAAAGACGCAATTTAGCAGCAAATGCTGGCGGTATGGTAGTGCCAAAACTAGCAAAAAGCAACGCATTAACAAGAGCAGCTAATTCAGGTGGGGGCGCTGCTTTAGATAGTGCTGTTTACAGTGGGATAGCTACGGGTGTTGATACAGATTTTAATCCAGCAACAACAGTACAAGCTGCGGCAATAGGTGGTTTTACAGGTGGGCTTGCACAAGCTGGAATAAACAAATTTGCAAATAATAGAATTGCTAGTAAAAATACTAAATTGCGTAAAGAAAACGAAGCAAACACAGTAGATATAATTAAAAAAAGAGATAATTATTATAAAGAAGCACAAGCTAAAAGTGCTCCGATAGAAGATGATGTAATTGAAGAAGCATTAGTTGGAGTAGATACAAATAGACTAGCGCAATTGCCTGAAAACAGTAAAGTAGGTGTATATTATAACAAATTACGCGAACAAATTAAGCCAGTTGAGCAACCAGCAAGCAATATAATACCTGAAGATAGCTTACAAGCTGAATTTAAAGCAATGGGATTAAAACCATACAGTACAATGCCAAAAGATGAACTTGTAATACCAAACACAACAGTGTCAAAAAAAGATTTTACAACTAATGATTTATTTAATTTGCAAACAAATTTAAATAGAAACTTTGATAGTTTAATACCAAACGAAAGAGAGGTACTTAGACAAATTAATAATAATTTAAATAAAAATATATTAAAGTATAGTAACCCTGGAGCACGTTTTTCACAATCGCGATACATATTAGGAAATAAGAAAAATTCACAAATTTCTCAAATAAACAAATTAGAAAATATAATAGGTAGGAAAAATAATTATGATAGTGCTGGTAATGTAATTAAAGGAAAAATTCAACAACCAGAAGAAGTGCAAAATGTTGCAAAAGAATTACGAGAAATTTATAGAGCTAAACGAACGGCAAACAATAGACCAGACACAAACTCCCAACAAGATAATTTAATAAATGAAATAGAAAGTATAGCAAGTAAAAAACCAGGGTTATCTGGCAGATTGTCAAAATTAGCTATATCTGATAATACAGCAAGTATGGGGCCAATTGGCGTAATGTCACTGTTGAGTGGCGCAACTGGTGGCGCAACTGTTGGTGGTCTGGCTGGTGGTACTGTTGGTGGTCTGGCTGGTGGTGCATTAGTACCTGCGTTGTTATTAGGTGGTGCTGAAGTTGCAAGAATATCTGTAACCAGACAAGCAAAAAAAGATGCACTTAAAATAATTAATTTATTACAATTAGAAGGTAAGGCTAGAGTATTAACACCAAAAGAAAAAAATATAATTAATAATGCTAGTAGAGTATTAGGCGCTAAAGTAGGTCAGGCACTCACATTAAAAACAACGCCAGATGCTTACAAAAAATGATTAGCCGCAAACCTATACTTAAAGCCAAGATGAAATGCAACAAGCCTAGACGCACGCCTGGGCATAAAACAAAATCGCACGTTGTAAAATCATGTTATGACGGCAAAGAGAAAATTATACGTTATGGACAGCAAGGTGCTAGTACAGCAGGAAAGCCTAAGTCTGGTGAAAGCCAACGTATGAAGAAAAAGAGAGCTAGTTTCAAAGCGCGACATCGCAAGAACATAGCAAAAGGTAAATCAAGCGCGGCTTTTTGGGCCGATAAGTCTAAATGGTGATGGAGAGTTAAATGCCAATAGCTGAAGATAGTGCTGGTGGTTCACCCGTACCCATACCTACAAATCTGACAACAAACCTTACTGGAGAAGCAACAGGTAGTGGTACGTTAGATTACACAACAGGCGATATAGACATTGCCGTAACTGTTGTAGATAATGGTCACAATCACATACTGAGCAACATTACAGACGTACAAGTCAATAACGCGATAAGCGGTCAAATACTTGTCTACAATGGCACTGTATGGGCTAATGCAACTAACACATCTGGTATTACTGCACTTGTGCAAGACACATCACCACAGCTTGGCGGTAATCTTGATTTGAATAATCGCAATATCACAGGTACAGGCAATATTGCAATAACAGGTACTATTGATGGGCGTGATGTATCAGCAGACGGCACAAAGCTTGACGGCATTGAATCTGGAGCAACAGCAGACCAGACAGCAGCGCAAATTAAAACTGCATATGAGAGTAATGCAAACACAAACAATTTTGCTGACGCTGATGTAAGCAAACTTAGCGGTATAGAGCCGGGTGCTACAGCAGACCAAACTGCGGCACAGATTA
>Ga0187217_1001083_pt1 | contig 11298 bp, 7 predicted proteins | sample 15SPOviralmetaG_FD_130165 | JGI IMG/M metagenome (GOLD analysis project Ga0187217, IMG submission 130165) | Marine viral communities from the oligotrophic San Pedro Time Series (SPOT) site, San Pedro Channel, CA, USA - 15 SPOT_SRF_2010-09-15... | ecosystem: Environmental > Aquatic > Marine >... | reverse complement strand
GTTACAAAAACCTGCCTAAGACTAGGTAGTAGAATTATAGGTAAATGCATGATGGGATCCACTTCTAACGCACTAGATAAAGGTGGAGATAATTTTAAAAACTTATACAATAATTCAGATGTTACAAAAAGAAATAGAAATGGACAGACTAAGTCAGGATTATATTCTTTGTTTATTCCTATGGAATGGAATTACGAAGGATTCATTGACGAACATGGAGCACCCGTTTTTAATGCTCCTCAAAAACAAACATCTGATCCACATGGAGTAGAAATAGATTACGGTGTAATAGATCACTGGGAAAACGAAGCAGACGGCCTAAGAGATGATCAAGACGCTTTAAATGAATTTTATCGCCAGTTTCCTAGAACAGAAGAACATGCTTTTAGAGATGAGACTAAAAATAGTTTATTTAACTTAGTAAAAATATATGAACAAATAGACTACAACGAAGGAAACAGAAACTCATCTGTGTTAACCACTGGAAACTTCCAATGGACAAATGGAGTAAAAGATACACAAGTAACTTTTAACCCAGACCCAAAAGGTAGGTTTAAAATAAGTTGGGTACCAACCGCAAGACTACAAAACAACGTTATACTTAAGAACGGAGTTAAATATCCTGGCAACGAACACATGGGTGCATTTGGTTGTGACTCGTACGATATATCAGGAACAGTAGATAAAAGAGGATCTAAAGGCGCTTTGCATGGTTTAACTAAGTTTTCAATGGAAGACGCACCGGCAAACACTTTTTTCTTAGAATATATAGCTAGACCTCAGACTGCTGAAATATTTTTTGAAGACATATTAATGGCGTTAGTGTTTTACGGAATGCCAATACTAGCAGAGAATAACAAACCAAGATTACTGTACTACTTGAGAAGAAGAGGTTACAGAGGATTTAGTATGAATAGACCAGATAAAGTTTGGAACAAACTATCAGTTGCAGAAAAAGAAGTTGGTGGAATACCAAACTCTAGTGAAGATATAAAGCAAGCACACGCCGCAGCAATTGAAATGTACATTAACGATCACGTTGGAATGTTGCAAGACGGTAGCTGTGGAAACGTTTACTTTAATGAAACTCTAAACGATTGGGCTAAGTTTGATATAAACAAAAGAACAAAGCACGATGCTTCAATAAGTTCTGGTTTAGCTATAATGGCTTGCAATAGACACTTGTACAAACCAAATCAAGACAAACAAAAAGCACAATTAAACTTAAGTGTACTAAAATATAATAACAAAGGAATTTCATCAACAATAATAAAAAATAAAGCATGACAGAGTCTGTTATAAATTTTCCATCACAAGCGGTTAGCGATTTAGAAAAACTTAGTGAAGACTACGGTTTAAAGGTTGCTAGAGCAATTAAAAGCGAATGGTTCCACGGAAACAAAGCTAAGTTTAGGCATAATATTAATAATTTTCATAAGTTAAGATTATACGCTAGAGGAGAACAACCAATTCAAAAGTATAAAAACGAGTTATCAATAAATGGTGACTTATCTTATTTAAACTTAGATTGGAAACCTGTACCTATTATTCCTAAGTTTGTAGATATTGTTGTTAATGGTATGGCACAAAGATCATATGAGATAAACTGTTTTTCACAGGACGCGTATGGCGTTAGTAAAAGAACCGAGTACATGGAGTCTATAATGAGAGACATGAAAAGTAAAGAGTTTAATGATTTAGCTAAAATTAACTTTGATGTTGACTTATACGAAAACAGACCAGAAACTTTACCTGATTCAGAAGAAGAACTAAAACTACATATGCAGCTAAACTACAAGCAAGCTGTTGAAATAGCTGAAGAACAAGCTATTAATGTTTTAATGGAAGGTAGCGATTATGATCTTATTAGAAGAAGAACATTATACGATTTAACAACAATAGGTATAGCAGCAACAAAAACAACATTTGATTTTAGTGAGGGTGCAAAAATAAAATACGTTGATCCAGCTAACTTAATATACTCGTACACTGAATCTCCATATTTTGATGACATATACTACGTTGGTGAAGTAAAAGAACTACCAATAAATGAGTTAGTTAAAGAGTTTCCTAATTTAACTGAAAGTGAAATAAAGGACATAACAACAACGTCAAGAGATCCTATTGCAGATTATCCAAATAGAGATCAAAATAAAGCTCATGTTTTGTATTTTAATTTTAAAACTTACTCTAATGATGTTTATAAATTAAAAAAGACTGGCACTGGAGCTGAAAAGGTTATTCAAAAAGACGATCAATTTAATCCACCTGAAAGCATGGACGGTGAGTTTAGAAAACTTGAAAGAGTTGTTGAGTGTTTGTTTGAAGGTGTTTACGTTTTAGGTTCTGATAAGTTGTTGTCGTGGAGAATGTGTCCTAATATGATGCGCTCAGATTCAGATTTTAGTAGAGTTAAAATGAACTATCAAATTGTGGCTCCAAGAATGTACAGAGGTAAAATAGAATCAACAGTTAGTAGAATATCAGGTTTTGCAGATATGATTCAACTTACTCATTTAAAGCTACAACAAGTAATGGCAAGAATGGTGCCAGATGGAGTTTATCTTGATGCAGATGGTTTAGCTGAAATAGATCTAGGTAACGGAACAAATTATAATCCACAAGAAGCTCTAAATATGTTTTTTCAAACGGGTTCTGTTATTGGTAGAAGTTTTACATCAGAAGGTGACATGAACCCTGGTAAAATACCAATACAACAAATACAAAACGGAGCAGGTGGAAATAAAATACAAAGTCTTATAACAACGTACAATTATTACTTACAAATGATAAGAGACGTCACTGGACTAAATGAAGCTAGAGATGCTAGTACTCCTGATAGAAACGCTTTAGTTGGTGTGCAAAAAATGGCTGCAGCTAATTCTAACACAGCAACTAGACATATACTTCAATCAACACTGTATTTAACAGCTGAAGTTGCTGAATGTATATCTTTAAGAATAGCTGATATAGTAGAGTACTCACCTACAAGAAACGCTTTTATACAGGCTATAGGTGCTCACAATGTAGCTACGTTAAGTGAACTATCTGAACTACATCTTTACGACTTTGGTATATTTATAGAGTTACTACCAGATGAAGAAGAAAAAGCAATACTAGAAAACAACATTCAAGCTGCACTAGCTCAGCAGTCAATTGATTTAGATGACGCTATTGATCTTAGAGAAACTAGAAATATAAAACTAGCTAATCAACTTCTTAAAGTTAAAAGAAAAAAGAAGATGGAAAGAGATCAAAAAATGCAACAACAAAACATTCAAGCTCAAGCGCAAGCTAATCAAGAGTCTCAAAAAGCTGTTGCACAGGCAGAAATTCAAAAAAATCAAGCAAAGACTCAAGCTGAGACTCAACTAGAACAAGCAAAAACTCAAATGAAAATTGAGTATTTAAAACAAGAAGCTATTGTTAAAAAAGATTTAATGGCTTATGAGTTTGAACTAAACTCAAAAAAGAACAACGTTGAAATGGGCGTCAATGATGCTAGAGAGCAAATGAGAGAAGATAGAAAAGATCAAAGAGTAGATAGACAAGCTGGACATCAAATGAATATGATTGAAAAAAGAAAACAGGGTGATTCCGTTAATAATTTTGAATCATCAGGTAATGATATAATTACAGGAGGGTCCAATATGGATAAATTTGGACTTTAATATTTAATATTTTATAAAATTTTATTATGGCAGAAGAAAAAGAAAAAGTGGTCGAAAAGACTGAAGTTAAAAAAGAAAACGTTACTAAGGTTAAGTTGGATAAAAAACCAGTAGAAAAAATTACTAAGGTAAACTTAGATCAACCAGTTGTTAAAGACGAATCTATTAAAGAAAAAACCGAAGAGGTTGTAGTAGTTAACGAAGAACCAAAAGCTGAAGACGTTAAAGTTGAAGAAAAACAAGATAACACACCGGTCGTTGAAGAGATAACGAACGAAGAAATCAATGAAATACAAGATGAAGTTGAAGACGCAATAACCGACTCTGAAAACACAGGTAAGCCACTACCTGAAAAAATTGAAAAGCTTATAAGTTTCATGGAAGAAACAGGTGGCGATTTAACAGATTATGTTAAGTTAAATAAAGATACTTCTAAAATGGATGTTTCTGAAGTATTAGATGAATATTATCGTACAACAAAACCACATTTAACGCCAGAAGAAAGAGGTTTTTTACTAGAAGACACATTTGGTATTGATGAGGAAATTGATGACGAAAAAACTATAAAGAAAAAACAAATAGCCCTTAAAGAGCAAGTTGCCGAGGCTAAAGCCCATCTGGACGGGCAAAAGTCCAAATACTATGAAGAAATTAAAGCTGGGTCAAAGTTGACCAACGAACAACAAAAAGCTATTGATTTTTTTAATAGGTACAACAAGAAGAATGAAGAGCAGGAAAAAAATAACAAAATTAGTAAAAGTACATTTTTAAAAAGAACTGATAAAGTTTTTAACAAAGATTTCAAAGGTTTTGATTATCAAGTTGGAGACAAGAAGTTTAGGTTTAATGTTAAGGATGTTAATAAGGTGAAAGAAAACCAAAGCGATCTTAGTAATTTTGTCAACAAGTTTGTTGGCGAAAAAAAAGATACAATAGAAGATGCTGCTGGTTATCATAAATCTTTATTTACCGCAATGAATGCTGATGCTGTTGCTAGGCATTTCTATGAACAAGGTAAATCTGACGCTATTAAAAATACAGTAGCTAAAGACAAAAATATTAATTTAGATCCTCGTAAAACTCATGGTGAAACAGAGGTTGGAGGAGTAAAATATAGAGTGTTAGGTAATTCTGCTAATGATTTCAAGTTTAAAATAAAAAGTAAAAATAAAAAATAAATATAAATTTAAAAAATATAAATTATGGCAATTTCAAATCCCGGTGGTTTATTGAATAGTGTGCCTGCTCCAATACAGCAAGCGCTATCAACAAACTATCTAGACCTAAACGGCTCAGGCGGTTGGGGACAACAATATGTACCAGATTTAATAGAACAAGAAGCTGAGGTTTTTGGACCTAGAACAATTTCTGGTTTTTTAGCTCAAGTTGGTGCAGAAGAAGCAATGACAGCTGACCAAGTTATTTGGTCAGAACAAGGTAGATTACATTTATCTTACGTAGGAAACGTTAACTCAGCAACTGCTGGTGCTGACGCGGGTGACGGTGATGCAAATATATCTCAGTTCACTATTGAAGATGACATTGATCAAACAGGGATGACAGTAGCTAATCACGGTGTTCGTGTTAATGATACTGTTATTATAGCAAACTCTGATGGAGTTTTTAAATGTTTAGTTTCAGCTGTAACAGAAGCGTCAGGTGTTATAGATGTGCTTCCTTACGGAGCTGCAAATGGTGCTGGTGCACTAGCTGCAAACACAGTATCAAAAGGATCAACTCTTTTAGTTTATGGTTCTGAATACGGTAAAGGTGATAGTTATAGAGGAGCAGCTGGTGGTGCAACAAAAGTTGACTCTAGAGGTGCTAATGAACCATCATTCAAAACTTTTTCAAACAAACCAATTATAATGAAAGATTACTACGAAGTTTCAGGATCTGATGCTTCTAAGATTGGTTGGGTTGAAGTTTCAACTGAAGAGGGTGCTTCTGGATACTTATGGTATTTAAAAGCTGAAGCTGAAACTAGATTAAGATTTTCTGATCACGTTGAAATGGCAATGTTAGAAGGTGAAAAGAATATTGCACTTTCACGTACTGATGGTGCTCTAGTATTAGAAGGCTCTGCGCCAGGTGTTGGAACAGTTGGAACTGAAGGTTTATTTGCTGCTATTGAAAATAGAGGTAATATAACTACAGGTGTTACAGGTGTTAATGCTGCAACTGATTTAGCTGAATTTGACGCTATTTTAGCAGAGTTTGATTCTCAAGGAGCTATTGAGGAGTACATGATGTTTGTTAATAGAGCAACTAGTTTAGCAATGGATGACATGCTGGCTTCTATGAATTCTTACGGAGCTGGAGGTACTTCTTATGGAGTATTTGACAACGACGAAGATATGGCTTTAAACTTAGGTTTCTCAGGATTTAGAAGAGGTTCTTATGACTTCTACAAATCTGATTTTAGATACTTAAATGATAAAGCAACTCGTGGAGGTATTAACGCAGCTGCTGGAGCAAACGCAATTAGAGGCGTTATGGTTCCTGCTGGAATGTCAACTGTTTACGATCAACAAGTTGGTTCTAGTATGAAGCGTCCTTTCTTACACGTAAGATATAGAGCTTCTCAAACTGATAATCGAAGAATGAAATCTTGGGTTACTGGTTCTGTTGGAGCTGCTACATCAGCGCTTGATGCAATGCAAGTTCACATGTTAACTGAAAGGTGTTTAATTACACAAGGTGCTAACAACTTTATGTTAATGAAGTAAGCACTGTTTATTATAGGGGCAGCCAAGTGCTGCCTCTATATTTTTATTAATTTTTATTATATTATATTATGGCAAAGAAAAAAGAAACAAAAGTTGAGGTAGAAGCACCTCAATTAGAAGATGCAAAACTACATCCAGAAGATAGGTATAAAGTTGAAAAACCTAAAGTTAAAGAGATTGGTAGTGCTAGAAAAGTACTAGACGATCTAAAAGAAAAACAAAAAGATACAATAACTAAAAAACTTGAAAACTGGGAAATTAAAGATAGAATATACTATCTTCAAGGTGTTAAAAAACCACTGTCTCATACTGTTAAATCATCTAATATATATTGGTTTGATGAAGAAAAGGGTTTTGAAAGAGAACTTAAGTATTGTCAAAACCAAAGAACACCGTTTGTTGACGAGATGAAAGGTGACCAAAGACTAGAGCACATTGTGTTTAGAAGTGGCGTGCTTTTTGTAGAAAAAGAAAAAACAGTTTTACAAAAACTACTATCATTATACCACCCACACAGAGAAAAAATATTTTATGAGCATAAACCGCAAGTAATTGCTGAAACTCAATTAGATTATTTAGTTTTAGAGGTTCAAGCGCTTACAGAAGCTAGGAACATGGACATTAGTTTAGCTGAAGCTATCATGAGAGTAGAGATTGGATCTAACGTGTCTAATATGAGTTCTAAGGAACTTAGAAGAGACATACTACTATTTGCTAGATCAAACCCTAAGTTGTTCTTAGATTTAGCTAGCGACGATAACGTTGTACTTAGAAACTTTGGTGTCAAAGCTGTAGAGGCTGGTATTATTAGAATTTCTGGTGATCAAAGACATTTTATATGGACTTCAAATAAAAGAAAAGTAATGACTATTCCTTTTGATGAACACCCGTACTCAGCGTTAGCAGCGTTCTTTAAAACTGATGAAGGTATGGAAATATATTCCAATATAGAAAAAAGATTAAATTAATAATTTTTTTAGTAATAAAAGTAGCCACCCGAAAGGAGTGGCTATTTTTTTTAATGCTAACCTTTCACTTTATTATGTAACTATATTAGTATAAAATATACATTATGAAATCAATAGGACTTGGAGATTCATTAGAAAAAATAACAAAAACAACAGGTATAAAAACATTAACTGAAATAGCTGCTAATGCTATGGGTATAAAAGATTGCGGTTGTAATAAAAGAAAAAATTGGTTAAACAATCAATTTCCTTACAAATATAAATAATATGATAAATATAGATACAATATATCAAAAGGTGTTAACACTTGCTAACAAAGAACAGAGAGGTTATATAACACCACAGGAATTTAATCTGTTAGCTGATAAAGCTCAGATGGATATGTATAGCACTTATTTTCACGATTTAAAAATGGCGTATCTTAAACCAACAAAAACACAAGTAGGAATTGGAGGAGATGAAATAGAAATGATTGAAGCTAAACTACACCCATTTAAAACAAGCGCAACAATCACACAAGACTCAGGAGACGCTACACTAGAGTTACCTTTAGACTTGTATTTTATAGATGTGCTTTTACATAACGGTAGAGAAGCTGTAGAGTTAACTAAAAAAGAAATAGTTTACTCTGAAAACAATCCTTTATTAAGAGCTACTTTTGATAGGATGGTTTTCGCAAGAGAGACCGTGATAAATGACACTCCTATTATTACGGTGTATCCAACTCCAGTAACACAAGGTTCTATATTTAATTTACACTACTACAAACGACCTTCTAAACCAAACTGGGGATATGTTGTTGTTAATGGAAAAGCTTTATATAATAACGCTACTAGTATAAACTTAGAACTGCATGTATCAGAAGAAGAAGTATTAGTTACTAGAATACTAGAATTATCAGGTTTAGTTATAAGAAGTGAAGAATTAGCTCAAGCAGCTATGGTTGATAAAGCAAACACTACTAAAAATCAAAACGATTAACTATGGGATTACTAGACGCAACAAATCAAAACACATATTACAATGTAACTGATCCCAAGGGAGACTATCAATTTACAACCTTAGATAATATAATAAACGCTTTTATGTTTTTTTACGTTGGAGAAAATAAAATAATAACAAAAGTAAGTAGAACAGACGTGCAGTTTCATGGAATGAGAGCTATTCAAGAACTTTCGTACGATGTATTTCGCTCTGTTAAATCTCAAGAAATAGAAGTGCCTCCATCGTTAACTATGGCTCTTCCTCAAGACTATATTAATTATGTTAAATTAGTTGTTATTGGTGGTGATGGTATAGAAAAAAACCTATATCCAACAGGTAAAACGTCTAATCCATTTGCTATAACACAAGATTCAGATGGTGTTTATCAGTTTACAGATGCTGATAATGATGGAGCTTTAGATACATTAACCGAGCAAAACCCAAGTGACACTTGGACAAACTATCAAGCTCAAGAATCTGAACCAAGTATTAACGCTAGTGATTCAGCGGACGTAGAAATAGATTTTGCTGGTAGAAGGTATGGACTAGATCCACAACACTCTCACATGCACGGATCTTTTTATATAGATTACTTAAGAGGTTTTATACATTTTAGTTCAGCTGTTGCTGGTAAAACTGTTACCTTAAAATATATTAGCGACGGACTTGGTACTGACTCTGAAATGGTTGTTCACAAGTTTGCAGAAGAAGCTGTTTACAAGCACATAGTATATGGTGTTATATCTGTTAGATCTAATATACCAGAGTATATTGTTCAGAGATTTAAAAAAGAAAGATTTGCTGAAACTAGAAAAGCAAAAATTAGACTATCTAATATTAAAATAGAAGAATTTACACAAGTGCTCAAGGGAATGGGTAAACAAATAAAATAGTAATATGCCAGAAATTAAACACACTTTTACTGCTGGTAAGATGAACAAAGATCTTGATGAAAGATTAGTTCCTAACGGCGAGTTTAGAGATGCTGAAAACATTCAAGTAAGAACTAGTAGTACTGATGCTATTGGTACTGTACAAAATATAAAAGGAACAGTTGAACTAGGTTCTTCTTATTACGATTCTTCTTGGATGATTAGTTTTCCTCCTAAAGCTATAGCTAGTGTTTCAGATGAAAAAAATAATAAAGCTTATTTCTTTTTTGCATCTCCACCAGTTGAAAGTTTTTTAGACACTACGCTAAACACAGTGGTAAGTAATTTTAGTTCCGAAAGAGTGTTTATAGATAGTATAATAGAGCAAGATGTTAATGGAAACACTCAACCTGTTGTTGTTGATAAACATACTGTTATAAACACTAGGTTAGAAGTTTTAGATGAAACACTAGGTAATACTTTAAATTTTCCTGTAGGTTGGACTTCTTTTCAAGTATTAGACGCTTCTAAGTATAGGGTTGACATGACTATAAAGGCTCTTGCTCCTTCTGTAAACGATGAATCACAGTTAATTGATTTGTTTGTGCAGTACGTTACCGCTGGTGGAACAATAACTCAAACTCAAAATGGCAATGGAGCAAAAATAAAAGCTATTGATCTAAACACAAACATAATAACTTTATACGAAGAACAAACAACTGATTTAAGTTCATGTACTTTGTTTGTATTTGAAGCTGAACCTGTTTTGAATTTTCAAGGAAACCAAATAACAGGTGTTAATATTATTGACGATCTTTTGTTTTGGACAGACAACCTAACTGAACCTAAAAAAGTAAACATAACAAGATGTAAAGAAGGTACAATAAACAATTTTACCCACACAACTTTATTTGTTAAAAATCCTATTTTATCTACTGGCGTAAACAATGAGGTTCTTGTATCTGTTGATTCAGTTGATCCTGGCTTACAAACCCACCCTACAAATGTTGACCTAAAAGAAAAACACTTAACTGTTTTACGTCCAGCTCCAAGAACTGCTCCTACGTTAGAAATGAGCAAAACACTTAGAGCAAATAATATATCTTCAGAGTTTGACTGGGAGTTTTATAGTGGTAGTGATGGAAGTATTGGGTTACCTGAAAACGGAGATATTATTCTTATAAATAGTAATTCTTTTTCTCAAACAGATTTTAAAGCTGGTGACAAACTAGATATAGTTCAAATAAATAATCCAGAAAGTGAAAGTGGATTCTTAGTAACGTTTGTTGATTACTCAGATGAAGATGGTCAACCACCGGAAACCCCAGAGGCTACATCTTGGATTCTAGTTCAAGTAAACTCAGTTATTGAACCTGTGCCAGCGGGTATTGCAGAGTGGAAAATAACACTAAAACAAAAGAAACCATTATTTGAATTAAAGTTCCCTAGGTTTGGTTATAGGTATAAATATGAAGATGGAGAATATTCAGCATTTTCACCTTTTTCTGAATTAGCTTTCTTGCCTGGTGAATTTGACATGGTAATACAAAAAGCCTATAATTTAGGTATGGTTAACACTATAAGAGAACTAATAGTAAAAGACTTTATTCCTTATAATAAGCAAAAAGACGTCTCGTGTGTTGACGTATTGTTTAAAGAAGATGACAAGCCTAACATATATATTGTTAAGTCTATAGAGAGAACAAAAGATGACGACTGGGAATTAAACACACCTAGTTTAATTAATCCCGATGAAATAAGAACTGGTAGATTGAATATAGAGTCAGAGATGATTCACAGGGTTCTACCATCAAATCAAATCCTTAGAGCTTTTGATAACGTCCCTAGACGTGCGTTAGCTCAAGAAATAACAGCTAACAGATTAATTTACGGTAACTATATTCAAGGTTATCCATTTAACACTCCAGTTAGTTTAAAGCAAATACTACAAAGTGAAGATACACCTACTTTAGAGGTACCTCAAAAATCTGTAAAGTCAATAAGAAACTATAAGTGGGGTATGGTCTTTGGTGATAAGTATGGTAGAGAAACACCTGTTATTGAATCAGGTTAT
>Ga0187217_1001081_pt1 | contig 11306 bp, 7 predicted proteins | sample 15SPOviralmetaG_FD_130165 | JGI IMG/M metagenome (GOLD analysis project Ga0187217, IMG submission 130165) | Marine viral communities from the oligotrophic San Pedro Time Series (SPOT) site, San Pedro Channel, CA, USA - 15 SPOT_SRF_2010-09-15... | ecosystem: Environmental > Aquatic > Marine >... | reverse complement strand
ACCACCCCTTCGACTCTATGAATATACCATTAGGTAATCTAAAGTCTGGTTTGTAAGTATGATTAGTTGCTGGAATTGTATATCCGAATTCATGCTTCTCGTACTCACCATCAATACCTTGTAATTTAAGTTGTTCATCTATACGAGTTTCCAAACCACTCTTATGACCCTTCATCTTTTGGATGTGGGACCAATTTCCTTTTGCCATAACTTTTTAGTCTATATCAAATTTTACATTTACAGTTACATCAACATCTCTTCGTTTCTTGAGTGGTGACCCTAACTTACCAATTGCGAGTAAGTCTCCAGTGTCATTATATAATCCAATCTGAGTGATGTATGGTCTAAAATCAGAACCAGTAACCATATTTATCAATCTACTATCGTCATCAGTCCCACCTACTCTTAGAGATGCGTTTGATGATACATTGTATTCATTTCTTTTTATTTCACAAAGTATCGAAACTTCTTCTACTTGTTTGGTAGCTCTATACTTTAATTCATAATCACGATTTGTATAATTACCATTGTTATTTCCTAAAAATATATTCTGATATCGATACCTTGGGTCTGACGTAATAATCATACCCTGTTTATAGAATACATAACCTACTTCTTTTCTTTGTAGAGCAGACCCACTTGGAGAGGTATCGGCTAACGATTGAATTTGTGAAGTTGGTAATGATGTTCTATGTATTCTAAATTGAGATATAGAACCACTAAAGTTTGCTTCGGTATTTTCAACATTACGACTACCAATCAGAATATCTCTATCATTATTAACATTACCCTTAAATGTATATGAAGCAGATGTATCCAACGTACCATCTACATAAAGGTGTATATAATCCGAGGATTTATTTAATGTATATTTATGATGATTACCATCGTTGTATGCGGTTGATGATGAAAAGTTTAATATAGATTTACCATCAGATGCTTTTACGAATATATGACCTGGACTTGTAGGATGTAGTTCCGAGTAGAATGATATATCAAACGGGTACTCCCCAGTACCATCGGCCTTCACCTGCTCTAAACCAGCATCATCGATATATGTTAACGTGTTTCGTTTTTGGACTAAACTAAAAGCAGTACGACCAGCTACTGATTGTGTTGGTGGGATAGTTGCGCCAAATGAAACTGCCCAATCGTCATTTTTATTTAATACATTAAAATGACTTTGATGTCTAATCTGAATACTACGTGTTTGTTCAAAGTTATATGTGTTACCAATACCGGATACTGAATTTGTTGAGATGGCTGAATTACCACCACTTATAGAAACTCCATCAGATGGTGGGTCTGATGCTATTGTTTGGCTACCACCAGTTAATGTTAAGTTTAACGTTACTCCGGGATTAATTTGGTGAATACCATCAACTCGTATAGACCCATTTACCATAGATACTGACAATGACGTATTGCCAGAACTATATACAGAACCATTACTTGCAGCTGTATAATCAGTACCACCAATTGTATAGGTTAGGTCGGTGAAGTTGTTAAAGTAATAATCTGAATTTGCGTGGATGTAAAATGTCAGATATAATATAGTACCATCGATACCATTTGATACCTCTTTAGTTACTATCGCAGATTGAAGTGGGTTTGTCCCAGTTGTAACTTTGGTGTTAGTTGAATTATTTGTTATGTTTATTTTAAATGTAGCCATTAGATAATCCTATTTACAAAGTTAGACTTATCTGAAGTATTAGATTCAAAATCTAAGTAAACTAACGTGTCCGCTGGCTTTATATACTCTGACCCAGTTTGTTCACTTGCAATTAATAATCCATATTCATCATCGACCTTTTGGTCGTATAGATGTATAGATGATGATGGGTAATGTGAGTTATCGGTAATAGAAACCGAACCTGGTTTTATACCATTACCAAACTTATTTTGTGGTATGGATACTACTGAAGCTGTATCATACAATGTGATATCGCTTCTTCTTTTGAAGAATGTAGAGTTAATTGAATTCCAAATGATTTTTTGTGGTATACTGTTTAACTCAGTTGTAACACCATGAGACGATGTAAGGAAAGTATCCACTCCGATTTGGTTATCAACCGATGTGGATACTTCCGTTAATATTCCGTTATCCGAAATACCTCTGAGAACTGATATCTCAAACGATGATGAGTGGTTTACATTTGTAACCTCATATCGTTTATGTGCTTTAAATGGTCGTGCCTGAACACCACCATTGAAGATTTTTTTGAATACTATTCCCATTTGGTCTCATCTTTAGAAGTCAAGTTTTACTTTAATAAGAATCTCATTAGATGCTGATTTAAGTAAAGGTTTTGACAATTTAGCAATCGCTAAAAGGTCATTGTCGTTATTGTATAGACCAACAGTCGTAATATAAGTTTTAGGGTCTCCAACAAATGTTTGTTGCTTTAACTTACCATTTGAACCAGTAACATACGATGGGTTATTCGAGAAGTTATATTCTGCGTTTTTAGCACGAACAAAGAAGAATGTAGATTTTACTTCTTCTTCACTTCTTGCTTGGAATCCGTTTGCGGAGTTATCCGTAGCTGAAGCGCTGATTGCTGTGAATAGTTTTCCATGATTTTGTGCGTCTACATTAGTTGACCTGTTGGTAGCAAGTGATGCTGATGCATCAAGACCAGCAGCACCCAAGACGATAATACCAAATTGTGGATATACTGCTCCGTAGATTTCGTTCTCGTCCACAATACCACCTACTAATGAACCAGATACGATATTGTATGATTGTTTGTTAGAGTTACCCAATTGGTTAACATCACCACTATCATCAATCAATCTTAACTCATCACTACCATTTTTAAGACAAAGTTCCCAATTACCTGGATCAAGTTTATCTTTGATTCTAGCTCGATTGATTGATATAACATATATATCTTCTTGAGTTACACCACCGAAATTAAATGTGGTTTGAGATGCAGGTAAAAGAACTTGTTGGAATTGTGAGTAGATTGCGGATGATGGTGCGTCTTCGTTTGCACCTAAAGACCCACTACCATTCGAGTTACCATATGCAATTGAAAATTGCGATTCATTTGCTGAATCAGTTGGGTCACCATTATAAATTTCATGGTAATAACCTTTCTGAGTTGAAGATTGGTATGATGAGGTCCAGAATGATGTTAATTCACCACTATTACCACTCCACAAACCACGAGTTACACGTTGTGTGTTTCCTTCAACGATATCCTCAACTGTAAATGCGGTAAATACTTTACCACTTCCATAATCATATGCACCAGCTGGGATTACTGGAGTTGAATCTTGTGATATATCATTAGCTGAAAGTTCACCAACTGACACCGGATTACTTAGTGCATTACTTGCTGCAGAAATTCTATTTCCAGTTCCACCTATATTTGGGTTTGAACCACCAATTCCACCTGAGTTTCCTCCGCCTTGTCCGCCACCTTGTCCGCCACTTGATGGGCCGGTTGGTCCACCACCAAAGCCGCCACCAGCACCACCGAAATTACCTATTGAATTTATTGCCATCTTATTTTTTCCTTTTAATTAGCTGATTGTACTACAACCACATTAACCTGAGAATCGGTAACTGGGTTAACAGTTATATCAATTTCAGTTCTACCACCAGTTTCATTACCTATGATAACTAAACGAGTTGAAATTGCGGTATCGTTTGGTAAGTTCGCTGCTGATAAGAATGTAAATTGATTCTTACCTACAACAGTCTGAGATTGTGCTGTATTGTATGAACCAACATTTACGATTGGAGTTACATTACCAGGAACACCAGGGTTACCACTAATACTACCAGCATCTTTGTTAAGTAGGATGGCAGTATAACCTAAGTTTTCATTTCCACCATTTTTAGTGGTCACTGCGATTATTGAATTGTTTACACCCTCGTCCAATGTTACGGAATCTGGTGAAACTGAAATGTATGGTAACCTTGTAGTTGACTTTGGAAGTGACAACAACTTATACTTCATTGCATAGTTCTCGTCCGTGATTGCTTCAATCACTGGCATATTCTCAATGATGATACCATAATAATCAGAACCCAACGAATGTGCTGGATTCCAAAGGTCATAGTCTACCTCATCATCTGCTAATGCAAATTGAGTGATTTGGAACTTGTCCCTACCCTGTGCTAATAACTCTCTACCTTTTTTGGTGAGAATAGCGTCTACTGTTACTGATGAATTATCTAAAAATCCCATAATGTCTTTCCTTCTTTGTGTATATAAATATGGTTTTTTAAGTTTTTAAACTACCTTCTTCTTTTTAATATACTATTTAAAATATTTCTACCCCTATCTTCTCGTAATGGAAGCTTAGGTTTTGTGTTTCTTGGAACAAATGGAAGTGGTCTCAATGTTTGATTCTCACTTACGTCTGAAGGTAATGGTTTAACCTTACGCTCTCTATCTTTTTGAACCGATACTAACTCATCTACCGGCATTTGTCTTACAATACTTTCTTTTAACTTTTCTTCAGTAGAAAGTGTATCACCACTTTGACCTGAGAATACCAATACGTTAGAATCTACCTCACTAATCTCAACAACAGGACCTCCATCAGGAGTGTCTGGTGAGTCGGTAGTTAATGAATCACTTGTTATTCTACAACCATTATAATATAAGTTCTCAATAGAAAGTGGTAACCTCGTATCTTGAACATCTGTAAAATGGAATGACGTTGAATTGGGAGTCATCGTTTCAGCATCGGCTTGTGACGAGAAGAAGTATTTCGGCTCCTTATAAATCTTAGATGGTCGTGCATTTAATATAGTAGAACCAGTTGGCGAGTATTGCCAATATCCATTACTAAGGTTAACATACGTATTACCACTTAAAGTTGCGATATCAAATTTGTAGGTAGATGCTTTAAAATCATACAATGGTATTGAACTAATATCGTAATCATGTCTACTTGCTGTGATTATATTTGTACCAATATCAATTAGACCATCATAAACGTGTCTTGAGATTGTGATATCTCTCTCACGTTGGTATTTGTTTCTTTCAAAAATATGTGGTTCGATTAAGATACCCTTATGCCAATCTACACGAGCCGGTAATAATTGTTTTATTTGCTCGAATACAGACATATCATAACGAGATAACATATCCATAATCAAATCCAAAGCAGTACCAGTTGTATACTTTTGGAAGTAATTCTTTGCTCTATACTTGAGTATTGGGTAGTCTTCATTATATCTCTTATCAGGATCCCCAACCCAATCGTCTGCTTCAAAATAACCCTCTGAACTATATATGTCAAAGTTTACAGTGTCTGTTGTTGTAAAGTATGTACCCAATAAGTTTGAGTCAAGTGGTGCATAATCAAATTCAGATAACTCATTCGACTTGTCAGGACTCAATACACCTTTTAGTGTAGATGATTCGATACGAATTTTATTATTCATTAAGTTGAGAGCGCCCATAGATGGTACAGTTACAAATTGAGTATCAACCTCACCAACTAAATCTAATGGTTTCATATTAACCAACGACGCTGATAGCGTTAGTCCGCTATCAGTCGATGTAAATCGTTGATTAGGATGAACTGAACTGATTGACGATGTGTTAGTTGTAAACCCACTATCTGGATGTACACGATACATTAACTTGTCGAATGATGTATCTATATCTAAATCAGTTGTATTATCATCACTAAAATACGCTTCTCTATTCTTAGCGTGTTCTTGTGTTATCTCATTTGTAATAGCATCACGGAAGTATCTGACCTCTTGGATACTTGCGGTCTCATATGAGTTTACATTTGAGTCAACAGTCGGACCTGGCACCTGTACAACACCAGTAGAAGACCACACAGTATCGAATGTAGAATTAGTACCACTAAAACTTGCCGTTGGGTTTGCTAATATCTCACCCCAAGTATCAACCCATGCAGATTGGATATCGATACTACCAGAGGTCAATACCATTACAACCTCTTTACGTTCTTTATAGGAAACATAATCCGATGAAATGAGGTCAGACCCATTTACTGATAATCTAATCCGAGCAGTTTCGTTTTGATAATCCCAAAAATAATCTATATTATTAGAACTATCGGTTAGTCGTAGGATATGGTAGTTGCCTTTAGGCATTTTACCAATAACCTCAATTGAGTTTGGTCTATCCGATTGGATATCATCCCATGGATTTGAGATATATTTCGATGGTGACGCTTGTAGTTTATATACAAACCGCTCTTGCTCGTAAACATTCTTACGAGTAGATATTGTAGGACCACCAAACTCACGAATCTTCAAGAATGCTTGTGGGATTCCATATGTAGCAAGGATTGCTTTGATTGAACGAGCAGACCCCTTTGTCTTATATAACATTGGAATTGTATTTACAATACGTCTCCAAGTTTCTTTTGTAATCTCTTCTCGTGATTTAGATTGTAGGGTTCCGGTTTGATTAAGTGTACCATCGGATTCTACGCCCAATGCGTACTTCCAAAGAGAAACGTCTGAGTATCCGTTTGATAGTTTCCACCCTAATGATTCAGCAACGGACTTTAATATATCACCAGACATACCATCGTTGGGGTGTTCTTCTCTCTCGTTAACATCGGTTAATGAATTAACATATGACCATTGGATGTCAAAGTGTTGGCCTATCATGTCTACAAACGTGATATACTCGGTGTTACGGGGGTCGTTTTGTAAATGTATTGGAATCATCTTACGAAGTTGAGCGTCGTTAAACTCATCGTATAAAGATGCAGATGCATAAACACCACTATACCAATTCTCACCCTGTGACGTATCGCTATCATATAAAACGTGTGGGAATGTCGAAGACTTTGGATATGGTTCAATTGTATAATCAGACGATGACCAATGTGTATATATACTAGCTTCAGTATTGTAATACAAGTAATCTTCAAAGTCGTCAAATCCACCAATAACCCGGTCCCTACGAACCATTGATTGTGATATGTTTGTTAATGCGTCAGCACCATTTACCGATTGTAGTAATGTAATTCTATCATTGTATGTTTCTATTTGTTGTAATTTATATTTAAAATTATCAACTCTCTCTGTTGCTGATGAGAAATGTACAAAATTTTGAAAGTCAGAATAGTCTATGTTTAATTTAACGTTACCTAAAGACCCACTAAAGTATTTATTTACAAGTTGTTGTGATGTAGATGCGTCAACGTCTAATAATGACTCCCAATTCTGCCAATCAACACCGTCAGCACCTTTGATATCAGACATATCCAATGAGAAGTCTGGCTCAGAGAAGTCTGGCCTATCTATATTTTGAATACTTGGAAATGCGATAATCTTTTCAACCCAAGACTTCATAATACGTGCGTCAACATCACATAGATTATTAATATCAACATCAGCACTTAACTCACGATTCAACTTCATAATAACACTTTGTATTTGTGTTACTGTGTTATCAAATCGTTTGTAAGTTAGGTTTAATGCACTTGGACTTAACGTTTGTACGAATACGTCAACACCATTATTTATAGCAGATTGTAATGCGGGTTGGTCCAGAGCAAGGTCGTCTGGTACTTGGTCTACAAATATATTTTGACCACCCTGCCATGATAGAGTTCCATCTACGCTTTGGTTTAATGTATATTTTCTAAACCTACCAGTTAACTTACCAAAATTAGAAGATGACTGACCAACAGCGGGAGTAATCACCTCAACCATTGTTCTCCAACCATCAAGTGAACCTTCGAATCTATTGTCAAATGGAACATATGTAGTTGGTGTTCCACCTTGGATTGATGTTGGGTATGATAATGTTTCAGTAATTACACCACGTCTAAGACCATCAAACTCCATGTTGATTACATCGTAGATGTTATTATCTTTGAAGTTCAAAACAACATCCTTCTTGATTCCAAGGGTGTCAAATGCGTTTACACCAGTATCGTTTAGTAACGATTGTAATATCGGAATGAATCCAGCAGTTACACCACTACCAGCATATCCTAATTTCAATTCAGTTCTATCAGCCGAAACCTCTACTATTTTTAAGTTAGAGATTATATTGTGGTGAAAGTTATATGCTATTGAATAAGCACCTTGTTCAATACCTAACTCTCGTAATTCCTTTTCAGGAGTAATGTGAACCTCAGGCCTTGAACCTTTGCTAGTAGATTGGATAACCCCACCATAAGATGATTTTATAAGATTATCTTCAGCATAAATGTGTATCTCTTGGTTTGGTGTGAACTCTAATCCAGCAGTCGTATCAAACTTACCATCGATTTCATTCTGACTTAGAAATAACGCTTGTGTATCTATACCATCATCAATGGTCTTACCAAAGGTAGGAGTGTATCCACTCACTTGGTCTTTATTTACAAATCTATCTAACGACATACATTACCTCCGACCCGAATTACCAGATGGGCCTGATTTTCCTACTGGGATTGACCCCTTGGCTCCACTCCCATTACCAGATGAAGTTGTCGTACCAGGTGGGCTTAGTGGTGGAGTCGGAGTATTATTACTTTGAGTAGCTGGAATGAAATTTAATGCAATCTCACCTAACTCTTGATTTAATGGAACGCTATTTAATGGTCTTCTTAATTCATCTGAAATAGAAGCATCTATCGTATCATTAAAAGACGATTCGGTATATTTAGACACCTTCGTTCCAATCTCCCCATTAGTGTTGAATATAGACCTACCATATGAATCTGAATCTATACTTGAATCAAATACTCCGAATATTTCATAGGATATTATCTGACCTCTACCATTTCTTTTGATTTCTCTTTCCGCCATTATCTAACCACCTTAAAGTAGAAGTTATCATCAAAGTATTTAGTCGTTCCATTTTGGTCTACTCTAAATACAAACTTATAGAATCTCTCCGGTTGTAATCCGTTAAACCAAAAGTTAAAATAGTTACCTTCGGAATCACAACCCACCTTAGTATAATTAGTATCGAACGGAATAATTACTTGCTCCGTTTCAGCATCAACTACCGAGTAATATGAGGTAGTTGGTAAGTATTTTACTAAAGCGTAGTTTGATGTTGATGCAAATGTTCTGGCGGGGAATCTCTCTCTACCATAAACTCTAATCTTACCCTTAGATGATTCTTTGTATTCAGTTCCAAGATTCTTTACATATACAATCATATCATCAGAATCAAGTGCTTCCAAAGAACCAGTTACAAACGTGGTATCATCCCAACGAGCTTCAAGAACTGGCGGATAGATTGTATTTGTGTCTGAAGAGAAGAACTTGATTGAACCAAACTTAGTAGTTGATTGTTCATCTACTTTAGACTTCTTAATAATGAATCCGTTATTTACACGCGTTCCATCTAACCACTCAGATACATACTCAGTAACCTCTACGTCAAGACCATCCGTGTATTTCGTGAATGATTGATAGTATGATTTACCTAAATCAAATGATGATGAGTACCAAGTACCACCACCTACGTTTGATATCCAATGTGCGTCATACTTAAAGTCGGTGAACGCTGAACCAGTGGATATATCAGATGATTGTAATTTTAGATTATCAATAGAACCACTAAAGTCACCACTACCACTACCAAAGAATGTCCATCTCAAATTATAGTTACCACTTTGCTCTGGCTTGAAATACAACGTTACATCTTGTGATGAGGTGATAGTTGATACGTATGTATTTTCTAAATATTGCGATGAATCTATTATTCTACCATCAGGCTCTTGAATATCGAATGTAATACCTAACTCAGTTAAACCATCAGCATATGTACTTGGGAACGTGCCGGTATCTATGTTAAAACTTGCGGTGTAGTTAGCACCATCTTGTAATGATACTTTACGATTAAGAGTTGCTCCACCAAAGTTAGAAGCCGACATTATTAATTTAAAGTCGGATACAATCGTACTTTGTGCTGAGTTGTCTTCGTTTAGAATCTCATCGTTTATAACATATGTAGATGGTATACTACCATTAACGTTGAATTGGTCAAAGATTACAACCGACTCATTCACTACACTATAAATGTAGAAGTTGTCCAATGACCCGTCTGACCCGTCTTCTCCAGCACTATCAAAGAAGGTGAATTGTACTTTGTGTAAGTCACTACCATCAACTTCAGCAGAACCGGTGAATGACATTAGATATGACTTATTACCTTCCAATGTATCAAAGTAACCAGTAACCTCAGAGTCATCATAGTATGAACCATCAGGCTTGTATACTCTGAAATCAATACCTGATAATGATAATTGATTGGCTTCAAATGATAATGTGTAAACTTGACCCTCATCTAAAGATGCTGATAGATTTGCAGTACCACCACCATAATTGGATGCTGATAGGATTAGTAACCCACCACTTATAACCAATGATGGGGAATCGCCAGCCGTACCTTTAATAGGTTCAACTAATTCAAACCCACCAACATTAGCGGTAAAGTTGTAATATGCCTCAAGTGATGGTATATTGTCAGGATTAACTGGCTTACCAACCGTCGAGTTTAACGTATCCCATGTTTCTGATAAACTCCTACTCACCCAACTAACGTGTGTTGTGTTATGTGGGGTATCTACTTCAGAACCGATACCCTCGGTGAATCCTTCATACAACGGATATACGAATAAGTCATAATCAGATTGAATCTCTCGATTCTCTATGTTCTCCAATCGTAATCTATATTGTGGTGATGTGATATCACCACTAACGATTGAAGATGAAATTGAGTTAAGGTCAAATTCGAGTAGGGCTCTACTATTACCTAATAGAGTAGCATTATCGGTATCATAGAATTTACCGATTTCGAGAATCTCATCTTTACCCGTGTTTTGTTCTTTACGAGGAGTGTCCTCATATAGGGTTGCATCTTTACTTGGATATATTCTATAAATCATTTCTTACCTCTTAAAATAATGATACCACTCTACCCTTAATATCTACATCGGGATACTTCACCTCAAAACAAGTTGGGTCTTTTGGTGGATATACGATTCCATCACGAGTTGCGTTTTTAATATTGTATTTGTTTGATGAATAATTACCATCGAATTTATTTACTATTTGTAACCCATTGTTACCCGTAGAGTCAGGTCTAACTACCGATTGTACACCATCAACCCTATCTAATAATACATAGACATCGGTAAGTATAATTGGTTTGTTAATACCCATTCTATCGATGTTAAAGTATTTCTTCAATTCATCAATACATCTTAATAAGACTTCGTTTGAATTGTAGTTTGGTAGAACGATGATTTCAAACTCGATACCAATGTTTACAATATACGCGTTCTTAATATTTACAGCATCAGTCAAGATACGATAATATGATAGATAGTTTTGT
>Ga0187217_1001079_pt1 | contig 11309 bp, 10 predicted proteins | sample 15SPOviralmetaG_FD_130165 | JGI IMG/M metagenome (GOLD analysis project Ga0187217, IMG submission 130165) | Marine viral communities from the oligotrophic San Pedro Time Series (SPOT) site, San Pedro Channel, CA, USA - 15 SPOT_SRF_2010-09-15... | ecosystem: Environmental > Aquatic > Marine >... | reverse complement strand
GATTATCAACTTCTGCTGGTGGTATATTACCTACATCTATTTTAAAAATTCTTCTTTCTGGTGCTCTCATAATTCTATGAATCAACATTGCATCTTCCATAAGAGTTAATTGTTTAAATATTTTTCTTGCCGGTTCGATCATTGATTTACCATATGGTAAAAAGTTTGTATCTGATAACAATCTAAAGTGTGCTATTTCAAATGGCTCAAACTCCTGATTTGCTTGTCCTCCACCTTGTCCTGACCATTGATTATTTCCTCCACCATGTGTATTTTCTAATACAAATTTATGAGCATATGGATTTTTTTCATCAAATCCTTCATCACGACGTATTTCATAGGCCGACATTGGAGTTACATTTACAATTCCAATTTCTTCTTCCAAATCTAAATGTAAATAAAAATCTCCATATTTACATGCATTTCTTATCCATGGCCAAAGATTGTAATCTATATTTAATATATCGTAAAATAAATTTCTTAATATTTTTCGTATTTCATCATTTGGCGAATTAATTGTTAATGTATCACCATCAGCATCTTTTACTGTAGATTCATCTGCATAAATGTCTAATGCAGAAGATAATATTGGATCCATATCCATTGCTTCATAATCTGAAAATAGTTCTATTTTAGATGTATGGAATGACTGATTTTGATTATATGTTCCATATCCTGGCATACCTCTTTGTACCCCAGAGAATCGATCAACATATTGCTTGTTGCTCATATTACCTGTAGATTGTAATCTATTTGTATCTACGGCTCTAAGTCTATTTTTTGCAATACGTCGAACAACAACGTTAGTTGCAAATAATCTACCTAATCGTGCCCTTAATGATTTGTCTGCCATAATTTTCCAATTTTATATAAATATCTTGTTACTTCAAAAGCCAGGTTAAATCTTCATTATCTCTATCCCCTGATTTCCATTGCCATTCTTTTGGTTTTTCATTACCGGTCGAATATACTCCCTTTGATTTACCAAAACCGCCTAAAGCTTTTCTTGATAAATCTATACCTTGTTGATGTAATCGTAATGCCGTATCTCGTACCCATAATGCAATACCAAATGCCATTACTAGATCATCATTATATCCTCGCTGTGCTTCTGCCCTCGAACCATTCCATATAAAGACATATAATTCATCTACCAATCGTTTTGACTTTATAACTGGTGACTTTTCTCTAAAATATGTCTCTAATTTGGATATTATCAAAGGTCTTGTTTTTGATGTAGTAGAAAACCCAGGAACTTTTTGACCTTTATTTTTCAGATCATATCCTTTTCTTAAATGTACATCTTCATCTACATATGCATCTTGTTTGTATGAATAATATAAATTTTCATATCCTTTATCAATTGCAACCTGTAATACAGCCCATCCTATATTTGCATTTTCTATAACTAGCAAAGCATTATTCCATTCAGTTGCAATCGCCACTAACATGTTACCATATTCTGTAGTTCCTATTTTGCCTTTATATTCTGCAACTTGCTGCATAGTTTTTATATCTAGTACATGAAATGCAGAATAATCTCCTCCATCGCCTCTTGCAACGTCAGCAACTACTACATATGAATTAGCATAATTAGGATATTCCCATATCCAATAATTACTATCAAATCCTCGTTTTTCTTTAGGATCTTCTATATAGGTTTGTTCATACCATTGTATAATAGGACCATCTACAACTGTATGTCCAGATGATATAAAGTCACAATCACATTCTTGTGCTGCACTCTTTTCTCCTAATAACTCTGTTTGTAAATCTCTCCATGCTTGATCACGTTCTGGATGTACTGTCCAGTGTAGTTTGATAGGATTGAATTGTCCTCCGGCTTCTGCTTGTGACCATGTTTTATGAAACAAATTACCAGTACCATTTGGAGTTGATAGCATAATAGCACCTCCACCTGTTGCAAGTGTTTGTTGTGCTGCCGTCCATATCTCATCTATTCTATCTACAAATGCAGCCTCATCTATCACTAATAACGACAATGCTTCAGATCTACCAGCATCACCTTTAGATGATATTGCTTTAATTTGTGAACCATTTTTAAATCTTAATGAAAGTTTATTATCTTCCATTGTCTTACCTTTTAACCAACTTGGTAAGTTATCATGCATGACTCTAACTTTAGTTACTAAGTTTTTTGCAACGTCTTGTTTTGTTGCAATTACTAGAACATTATAGTCTGATTGGAATATCATTTTCCATAATGAATATCCGGCTGAAAGAGTTGAGATACCTAATTGTCTAGATTTAAGAACAACATTATATCTATTATCTTTAAATTCGTTTAATGCCTCTTCCTGAAATGGATAGAGATTAAAATACATCTTACCTTTTGTAGGATGTTGTATGATACAATATTTACGCATGAAATGTATAGGGTCTTGAGAACACCTTTTATATTCATCACGTATTATTTCTTTTATGCTTTTCTTTACCGCCATATTATACCTTAATATAAGAAATTATCTGCAGATAGGCAAATAAATAAGTAGCTTTATTTCTTACGTTTTTCTAAAGACCTACCACCAAAGTAAGCACCTATAACTGTAATAAGGACTAGTTGTAATAGATCGGTCCATTTTTCTTCAACGGTAAATGACAATGTTCCAGCGTCAATGAATATCATTAATACCGTACACACTACTAAAAATATTAATACTAATGGTCTTACATTTTTTGATAACCATGAATCAGAATTCATATCTGCAGACCAACGATCTGTAATATTTTGCTCCATTTTTGCTTCATGGTTAGCAATCAATTCTTCCATCTTTCTTTTTGCTTCAAGCTTTTCTTCTTTTGAAGTTGTAAGATTGTCTAATACACCTCCTACAGATTCTACTAATTCTCCGGCTCCTGCTGAAAATATTTTTCCTAAAAATCCTCCCATAACTTTTCTCCTATTTTAATTTATGCTAATGATGCAAATGTATTCTTTAAGAACACACCTAATTCATTACTTTTAACTGCATTTAATATACCTTTAAAAGTGGCTCCAGCTAATTTTCCTTTTGCAAATTTTTGTGCAGCTGAACCAACACCTTTATATAATAATAAAGCAACTACTACCATATGAAGTATCTCTGCTGCTTTATGTGCTTTTGTAGCATCTTTTACTCCGGCTAATTTAATAACTTTTTCAAATGCTCCAATAATTTTATGATGAAATTTTTCTCCAAAGGCAACTAATCTATCTCCGGATAATTTTTTAAAGCCTGGTATTTTACTTATCAAATTAACAAACTTACCTAATAGTCTAGATATTTCACCAAACGATAAAGCAACGCCGGCTAATGTTAATCCAATAGCTTCAGACTCAGGCGCATCTAAATCTGCTTTTGTGATTTCTTTTTCAAAGTCGCTAAAAACATCTTCTAATTCTGCTTCTGCATTTTCTAAAATTAGTTTTGTTAGTTTCATAATTTATCCTGAAAATTTACTACGAATATCGTTTTTAAGTTTTTCGTAGTCTTGTTCCATTTTATTTACAAATACAGTTGTATCAACAGTTCCAGTCTCTCCGTCTGCATTTCCCCATACTGTTTCTTCAACTTGATCTTTTAATAATTTTACTTCTTTGTCAGCATCTTTGAACCATGCTTCTGCATTTGATGCCATAATATTATTTTCATATTTTTTCCATGCTTCCTCGCCTTGAGCTTTTATTTTTGTCTCTTCGGATATTACACAGCTAAAACATTTTTTTCGTTTAAACCAAAATTTAAAATTCAATCGTTGTTCCTTTTCACGCATATTAGTACCACATTGGGGACATTCAGTTGGCACTTCAAGTGTCTTTTGGATTGATTTTAAAATTGAATTTTCTGGCTGTCTTGATTTGAATCCTTCATGTTGTGTAACACGTGTCCTAAAACCTTTTGTATCTGTCTCAATCCATACTTTAGGTTTTCCGTTTTCAAATCTTTCAATTATATTATCTTCTGTAACTTCTTTTTTTGTCGAACTTAATGAAATTGACTTTCTGGTCTGTGTTTTATGTGTACCAGCGATCAACTCTTTAACGGCTCTTATATTCTGTAACTTATTGCTCATAATTATTCTAAACCTTTACGCATCTTCAATAACAATCTTTTCTTTGCAGAATCTTTCAATCCTAGTCCATTAATCATACCAATAACAAAATCAACTTGTTGTGTTGATGGCTTAGTAGATAATGTTTTCTTTAACATTTTCATTGCTTGAGTTGAATCCACTTTACCTAATCTAGAATCTAATGCACCTTCTTCTACAGAATTACCAGCTTCATTTGATTGTGCTATTCCATCATCTACACCTGGAGTATAGTTTTCTGGAACTGGCTCTGGTGTTACCTCTGGAGCTGCAATGCCACCTTTCATTAACATTCTAGCTAACATTTTACCTGTTGTTGGGTTATCACCTGATATCGATTGTACTACTTGAAGTAACCCTGCTGCTTGTTGTGCAGGCGTTCCTTGTCCTAATGCTTTTTTTAGCATTTTAACGCCGGCCATTTTTTCTACCGAACCTAATTTAGTTCCTACAGCCGTTCTGGCCATTGGAGCTTCTTTCAAAGATGATTTGATTTGAGTTCTTATCATCTTTCTTAATGTGTTTTCTTTCATTGGTTGTCCCTTTTAAAGTCTTTTATATAAATATGCTATGTCTTACTTATCAATACTATTTTGTAAAGCCTTTGTCCATAGCAAAATTAGCTCTACTAAATTCTATTCTATCTACAAATTTAACACCATTTCCAATTCTATCTACTGCTACATATCCTTCTGGTGCTGTTACTCTCAAGCCTCCTGCGCCATCGTCTACAAAATGTTTTGTATTATAGATAGCATTGTTATACTTTCTCACAAATATAAGTTTGGCATCTGATAATAATCTAGATATTTTAAATAAATTAATTATATCTTGTTTACGATCATTAAATTGAGTCATTTGGTCTTGTTTAGCTAAAGTTGCCTTTTCTATTCCGCGATCTGATTTTAATTTTGCAATTTTTTTATCAACTCTTATTTCAAACCATTTTTGAAATGCTTTAAATGATACCGCCGGGTTGTTTACAAATTGTCCAGATTTAATTTCTTGATTAAGATATATGTTTAATAATGAACTTGGAAGATTATCATAATTAATTTTTATAGCATCTGCTTTTTTAATTAGAGATTGTATCTCTTTTGTTTCTGATAATGTCAATTTTACTACACCTGTTGTATCTTTGAAGAATGCATCATCAAACCATACATTAGGATTTTTTTTCAATCCACTCACATCTGCACCAAATGATGCTCCTGAAGATAATGATTGATATGTTGTATGAAATACTATTCCTATTTTTGCAGCCGCAATCTCTCGGCCTATTTCAGAATCAGATTCTACAGCATATGTTATTGTATTTGGGCGAAACTGTAAATGAGGCTTACCATCTATATTTGTTGATTTGACCATTGAATCATCAAACATAAAATCGCCTTGCAATATATTTTTAATACCTAATGTTGGTAAATATTTTAATGCAAATCTTAACTTAACTGCCAAGCCCGGGGCTTGTCCATGATTCATTTCTATATCATCCATTGTGTAGTTAATTTTAGGATCTTTATTAAAGACGGACTTTGTTCCTACAAAGAATTTTCCATTATCAGGATTGATGCCGGCGAACACTGCAGGTGCTCCATCCCATTTAACTGATGTGTTTATTTTTGTATCTGAATTACCTGCTAGATTTTTTAATAACTCTATTAAGAATGATTTGGCCATCTTATATCCATTCTTACCTTGAGTTAATATTAATTCTTCTAAATGAGTTAAATGTGTATTTGCTTTTGCTTCTGTCAAATCATTTTCATCAAATGGTTTAAATTCAGAAGTTCCTAATTGATAATAATCAGGTTTATGTCCTCTAGATAATTTAGAATGATAATCTGTTTCAGATATTACATCTTTAAATGTTTTTGTCCACCACTCCCGTGTCAATGCTTGTTCTGAATCTTCTTTTGGTATTATTCTCATTCTCATGGCCGATTTTCCATTTATTAATAAATCACCCTTTTCATTCCAATTAATTGTTTTTACAACCACTTTCTTATTTTTAAATTTACCCATCATAACTGTATCTCCTATGTTGATTGGCAAGTTAACATCTTCTCGTAACGTAGTTGGTTCTAATACTTCTCCTTTGCTTGATTCAATTGAATCTTCTGCTCCTAGGAAACTTAAAAATTTATATCCTACTTGTTGTGCAACTTTAGAAATATACGATTTCCATTTTGAATAACCTGGCCGGCCTTTAAAGTCTTTGATATAATCTGTTCCAGCAAATTCTCCACCTTTAACGCCTGTTGGAAAATAAGATACTGTTAATGGTGGCCCGTCTGGAAAATCTGTATTATGTACTTCAATTGGATTATCTTTTACTATATAATTTACTACTTCATATCCCAATCGCTTTGCCATCTCTGCTGTTTTCTTTCGATATGTTTTTTGATTCCCATAATAATATCTAGGGCCATCATCTACTATGGCCTTTCCTAATCCAGAAATATTACTTCCTTCTGCTAAAAATGTTTCTATCATTTCAGATTTGAGTTGAGAAAACTTAGTTTGTAACATATTGTATATTTTAGGATTGAAGAATCCCATAACATCTTTGAATGTTTGGGCATCTGCTGTTGCTAACACCTGTCTCAATGTGGTTCCGGACATTTCTCCAAACCCTGGTATATTAATATTAACATGTGGTGCAACAACCAAATATCCATGTTTAGTAAACGGCTGGAGTTCATTTTTATTTTCTTCATAATTTTGAAAATAACTAGGATCTCCATTTTTCTTAAATCCTATTTTAAATCTAGGATTTTCTTTCATATCTTTTGCACCAACAGCAAATAATAATGCAGTTGTTTCTGGATCATATTTACTAGTTAATTCTTGTGCTTGATAAGGATTTTTAACTTGTACTACATTTGTCACTCCATGGCTTTTCATTACTGAATACTTTTCTTTGAAGTTTAATGGAGATTTTGGTAAAGCTACTTTATCTGATGTTACTACAAATGTATTTGATTTGCCAAATTTGCTAGCTAATTTTTTATAAACTGCTGCATGGTGTTGTCCCATTGGTTGAAATCTGCCTGGGTAAACAACCAGTATAGTTTTTACCGGTGATTCCGATAACATTTGTTCTATTATTTCGTGTCCTAATGTCTTCATTTTATATAAATATTAAACTATACTATATAGTTAGCTAACACACTCATTAAATACATAACGACTTCCTTTTGTAATTGTAGAAACATAATGCATTAAACTTGGTTTATATATTATAGCACTTCCTTTATCACGATCACATTTAATATACTCTCCTTTTGAATTTTCAATATAAAGATTTCCGCCAACATAACTATCAGAATCAGATAATTGGAATCCTACTATATATTTTCTATTCGGATATCCTATTTCTAAATCACGGTGTGCATTATGATGCCCTCCAATATCATATTTTTGAAAGTATATTGGAGATTCAAACTCAAATGTATCATTAGAAATAGTATGAAATACATCTTTAAGTAAATTTTTTATAAAATCAAATGTGTTATGTGGCATGCCAATTATCGTTGTCTTTCGATATGGTAAATTAATTTTTTGTTTATATAAAGAATCCGGATTCCATTTATTGTCATTAGTTCTAATCTCTACTATTCCATTTTTCTTTGTAAGATATTGTCTGTTTTCAAACCAGTTAGTTAATATATCAATTTGTGTATCAGAGATTGCATTTTTTACTACATAGAAATTGTCATATGTTTCTAATATCATTTTATCTTATTTTTTCTATTATAGGAATAATCAATTCTTTATTCGACTGTTTATATTTACAATTGTTACTAATTTCTAATAAAATTTTTGTTTCGTAATATGTTATTTTTTGTTGTTCTGATATAAACTTTCTATAATTGTAAGTTATATAAGTAGACATAAATACAGATAATTTACTTCCTTTCTTCATATGATTGTGTATAACAAGTTCAGTAAAAATAAAATGCCAGTTATAATGAGCCATCTTATATGCCAATTTATTTAAGTTGCTAGTTTCAGTTGGGTCAAAAAATATAGTATCATATATTCCTAAATCATCTAAAACATCTTGCCATTTAGATTCAATAATAATAACATTATCATAATCTTTTGCCCACTCTTTACATTTTTTAATTACAACTGGATCACATTCTACGATAGTATAACTTTTAGGTTTATATGTTTGAATATGTGTTGCACTATACCCCATACCAAATCCTATTTCCAAAACATCACCGAAGGGCTGTAGTTCATCTACCATTGCTATCATTAACGGCTTTTCCCATTCCATCATTATTTGACTATTATATGAATCTAATAATATGTCTTCGTTATTAATATCTTTTGTATATGTTAACATTTTTATCTACCTCCACCGCCGGAGTTTTGAATTGTAAAAGTTTCAAAAAGGTTACTATTATATCCTGTTGCATTTATATTATAAAAGTCAGTAGTTCTACAAAAAATAGCACATGCCGTATTGGTTGTAACACTTCCCATTGAACAAGGGCATGTATAATCTTGTCCTGTAAACAATGTATACTTACTAGTATTTGTAAATTCGCCCCAGGCGAAGTTCGCCGGCTGATTTGCAATACGAGTTAAAAATAAATTGCCAACAGTATTAAAATTTACTGTGATAATATGACTTGTTTGCTCATTTGGGGTAGTATCATTGATTATCGGACCTACAACTTGATCGACTGCAAAATCGCCTCTCATTGAAGTTTGTGCTGCAGAACCGCGGCCATCTGCTGCTAATCTAGTTGTTGATGTGGAATTGCCATTTGCACCGACAGCTCTGCCCAATCCACCTAACTTTAAATTAGTTCTAGCCATTTGCTACCACCCCTTTACTCTTAAATGTGAACATGTTTTTTCACTACCATCTTTATTGTAACACTTTTTTTCAGAAAATACTAATACACTACCTGATGTAGGTGTTATAGATTTGGCTGCTTCACTATTTTTCCAACACTCTTTATAGTATCCAGATTCTATTGATCCAGATAAATATCCATTAAAATATTTAACCCATGTCATAACTATTCTCCTAATTTCTTTTTAAGTTCATCAATTTCTGCTTTTAATTCTTTTATAGACTCAATCAACAATGGCGTCAATCTAGCATAATCAACTGTCATATATGGCTCTTGGTCTTTTGGTTGAAGATGTGGTTTGACGCCGGCTTTTTTAACAACCTCCGGCATTATTTTTTTCACTTCCTGAGCATTAACTCCTACTTCTAATTTATTGCCGGAGTATCCTATACTATTTGCTAATTTGTTCCTTCTGAAATAATATCCATTTATTTGTGATACCTTTTCTAATGCATTTGATATCTTACCTTCAAAATCTTTTAATCTTTCATCCGAATAATATGCTGTAACCTCATGAGTTGTTACTATCTGATTATCACACCATAATGCTGCTGTTAAAGCGTCATCATATGAATCATCCATGTTTATAGCAAGTCCAATGGCTCCATTATTATGTTCAGTTGCACCTGCACCTTCAACCGAAATTACTTGTCCAATCGGTCCGGCGGAGATTCCTGTCAATGACTCGCCAACGTTGCCATTATGTTCAACATCAACTAATAATGTTCCGCCTTCTACACCATTTTCATCTGATACTTCCAATGATGAAAATCCTGTTGTATTATGGAATAGTACTCCGGCATTACCCGCTCCTCCAAAAGCATTATTTGATGCTGAATGGTGTACCTGTAAACCAGGTGCAATTCTATATACTTGTGCTCCACCCGAAGAATGATCTGTATCAATTGAATCATTTATGATATGTATTCGGCCGGGCGTCATTGTTGTACTTACCCTATTTTTGCTATCATCAATTAATAATTGAGTTTCTCTAATAATTGAATTGTTATTATTTTGAGGAAATACTTCGTAACGAGCACCACTAATTACCAATCCTTGTACTTGTACCGATCCACTATATGCTGCCGAGCCTCCTCCTCCAAATGCCCAAAGAGCATATCCAGATCTATTAAAACTATTTCCAACTCCGCCTCCTGCTAAAGTTACATATCCATCTCTTGCCGGACGCTCAGTATCAAATGATACTAAAGGTGTAGCATTTGACCCACTAAAGAATTCCATTTTAGATGTTTCAAGTTTAGTACGAGTAAAAGTACTTCCTCCTAGTTGTATAAATGGAGACGCTCCAGCATTTAAAGCTAAATAAACAGCTGCACCACTAGATCCTTTTTGTAATTGACTACTAGCAATACTCCATCCAGCAATTTCGCCATCCGATGCATGTAGTTCGCCGGCTTTAGTAACACTAAATGGTGCACTTGCAAATGTACTATGTCCTAAATGTATTCCATCATCCCCATCTGCTTTAAATACATCGTTACCAGAACCTAAAGTTATTCTTTTAGCTGACGGATCAAGATCAAAATTTGTTGCAGTTAATGAATCGGCACCTATTGTAAATCCACCAATTGTTCCACTAGTAGCTGACATTTCTCCAGAACCTAATACTTTAAAGTTACTAGAAGATATTATAAGATCTGTAGCAGTTGTTGATGATGAAATGACAAAGTTGGTACTTTCTAATGAATTATCTCCAATTGTAAATCCACCAATTGTTCCGCCGGCTGTTGCTGTAATAGAACCTTGCATGATAACAGACCCATCATTCTTTAAATGGAAATCACTACCGGAAATTTCTACATTGCCATCTGCTCCGGACACATACATAATATTAGGATCTCCAAAGAAAAATTTAGGTGTATTAAGTTCTACTAATGACCCACTCATATGTAATGAGCCGGCTGAATGATCCCATGCAAATGTACTGCCATCTTCACCTCCTAGATAAAAATCGCCACTTGAGCTCATAAATGTCTGGAATGATGTTCCGTTATGGTATCCTAAAAAGTTGCCTGTTAAATTTAATCCAGCCGATGCATTATGACCTTCTAATGTAAAGCCGGCTCCACCAAAAGAATATGCTGCTGGATTGACTAAACTTGCTGTTGCGGTATTAGTAACTAAACTTGCTGTTGCTGTTGCCAACATTGAACCGGTAGCATTTACATTTAATAAACTTCCTGTTGCAGTATTAGCAACCAAACTTCCTGTTGCGCCGGCTAACATTGAACCGGTAGCATTTACATTTAATAAACTTCCTGTTGCACCAGCTAACATTGAACCGGTAGCATTTACATTTAATAAACTTCCGGTTGCTGT
>Ga0187217_1001075_pt1 | contig 11317 bp, 17 predicted proteins | sample 15SPOviralmetaG_FD_130165 | JGI IMG/M metagenome (GOLD analysis project Ga0187217, IMG submission 130165) | Marine viral communities from the oligotrophic San Pedro Time Series (SPOT) site, San Pedro Channel, CA, USA - 15 SPOT_SRF_2010-09-15... | ecosystem: Environmental > Aquatic > Marine >... | reverse complement strand
CGCAACCTATTAAGTTAACTGCTTTCGATGGGGAATCGGATGATTACTTTGGATGGTCGGTATCTGGTAATAATGATAAGATCGTTGTGGGCGCAAAGTATGACGGTGATAATGGACTTTACTCAGGTTCGGTTTACGTCTTTGATGCCAACGACTTATCTGCACAACCAACTAAACTAACCGCATTTGATGGTGCTAGTGGTGATCAATACTCACTTTGTACCGTTACTACCAATGATAAGGTAATTGTTGGTTCTGCGTATGATGATGACGATGGGACTAATTCGGGTTCAGTATACGTTTATGATGCAAATGATCTATCCGCTGCACCGACTAAACTGAAAGCATTTGATGCTGCTTCGGGTTCTTGGTTCGGACAAGCAGTAGCATCTAATGATGATAAAATTCTTGTTGGTGCACCATCTGATAGCAATATTGGTGCATACTCTGAAAATGGTGCCGTATACGTTTATGATGCAAATGATCTATCTGCGCAACCAACTAAACTAACTGCATTTGATGCGGCTAATGTCGATCTCTTTGGATCTTCTATATCTGCTACTGCTGATAAGATAGTAGTTGGTGCATATAGTGACGATGACATGGGAAATACTTCGGGTTCGGTTTATGTCTTTGATGCCAACGACTTATCTGCGCAACCTATTAAGTTAACTGCTTTCGATGGGGAATCGGATGATTACTTTGGATGGTCGGTATGTGTTAATTCTGATAATATATTTGTTGGTGCACATGGAGACGACGATGAGGCAAATGCTGCCGGTGCGGTTTATGTCTATGATTTAAGTGATCTATCTGCACAACCAACTAAACTGACAGCTTTTGATGGTGCTAGTAGTGATAACTTCGGAAGATCTTTAACTGTTAGTGAAGATAATCTATTTGTTGGTTCATATCTTGACGATGACAATGGAGGTGAGTCTGGTTCAGTATATGTCTATGATTTAAGTGATCTATCTGCACAACCAACTAAACTTACAGCTTTTGATGCCGCTAGTGGTGATAGATTTGGTGCTTCGGTTGCAGTAGGTTGATATTAATTTAACAATAGAGAATTAGAAAATGAAAACTTTTAAAGAAATAAGAGAAGGTGCAGAGAACTACACCATGAAGAAAGGACCTTACACTCGTAAGGTTGATGGTAAGACTGCTGACCGAATGAAAAGACAGGGTTGGAAACTAGTTGCTCGTGAAGAGGTTGAAGAAGCTCGACAGATGAAAAATCCTAAGAAGGACTCTATGGTTCAGAAGGGTGGTAAGACAATCGTAATCGATAAGTCCAAAGAAAAGGAATACCTAAGAAAAGGTTGGTCTTTGGCAGAGGCTTTCGAACCTCACAAGATGTATGATCCTAAGACTGGTAAAGAGTATGACGCTAAGACTAAAGATGATCATGAACGTATGAAGAAACTTGGTTACTCTCACGAAAAACCAGAAGTGAAGGAATCTGTATTAGAAGCTTACTTTCAAAAAGAATTAGAACCTAGTGACTATATCAGAGGTTCTGAAAAAATGTATGTTGACATCATCAAAAAAAATGGTGGTAAAAATATAAAAGTTTATAAACCCACTAGGCAAGACCCTCAATTGGCAATAGATTTTGAAGGTGGAAATATTAAAAAAATCACACAAGAATTGAAAAAAAGAGGCGATGGAACAGAAACTATAGATGAAGGTGTTCTACAAGAAAAATATGAATATGATCCTGATGTTCCGCGTCATGCCATAAATCCATCCGTCTTGGCCAAGATAAAAGCCTCTGTTAGGGACTACAAAACTCTTGCACGTAAAGGTATGGGCACCGAAACTAAAAAGGAAGCACGAGTAGGTTTAGAGATTGATTTCTATGATACTGAACGTGGAGAAAAAGTATTTGGTAAAATTATCAAAGTAACTGGTACTGGGTATACTGTACAAGCACAAGAACGTGGTAACAATAAGAAGTATACTTTTAAGTTCTTTGATCGTTCTAAAGCAAAGAAACTTATGAGTGAATCATACTCAGATATATCAACAGAAGCAATCTCATATGGTCGTCCTAAAAAATCTACAGAAAAGGACTCTGCTGATGTTGATGATTACAAAGCAACTTCTGATGATCGTAAAGCTGCGGATAAGAATGTGATTATGCAGATTCGTCGTGGTGTTGATATGCCTAAGGGTTGTACTGTAACTTTTCAGGATGGTAAGACTCAGAAGTTTCCACAAAAGGCTTGTCAATTAGTTGCTAAGAAATTTGATTCTTTCAAGAAGCCTGCTGTACGTAAGAAGTTTCAGGATGAGATTAATAAGTCATTGCCTTCTATGAAGAAAGCAATGAATATGAAAGGATAATACCATGAAAAGATTTTCACAGTTTCTATCAGAATCTTGTTGTGACGATTGTTCTACCTTAGATGAAGAACTTGTCATTGAGGATGCGGAATATGTATCTGAAGAGGGTAAGAAAGAAAACGTCAAGTTGAATAAGATTCAACGTGGTGGTTCTAAGAAGTTTTATGTGTATGTAAAGAACGATAAGGGTAATGTTGTAAAGGTATCTTTTGGTGATCCTAATATGGAGATCAAAAGAGATGATCCCGAAAGAAGAAAAAGTTTCCGCGCAAGACATAATTGTTCAGATCCAGGCCCTAAGTGGAAAGCTAGGTACTGGAGTTGTCGTCAGTGGCGTGCTAGTGCAAAGGTAGAGTGATGAAATCCTTTAAGGAGTATATTTCATCTGAAGTCGTAACTGAAGCACCTACCGGACAGTTATTAAAAAGAGTTATGGCAAATACTATTCAGAAAAAAAAGTATTCTGCCGCACTTAAAATCCTAAAGGATATTTGGGATAGGAAAAAATCGGAAAAAGGACGCCGTCATGGACTGGAATATTATGCTGGTGTCGTATCTAAACAATATAATGTCGATGCTAGAGTTCTAAGAACGTTAGCAATAAATTCAGGTTTTTAGTTTTTTATAAATAAAACTAATATAATATGGGAAAGTCCATTAATGTCGGAATCACAAGAAAATTGGAGAGATGATCGTCTCAGTAGAATTGAAGAGAAGATAGATAAACTATCCGATGCAATGATATCCTTGGCTAGAGCTGAAGAAAAACTCATTGCGATAGAGACTTCAAATCAGAATCAGTACAAAAGAATTAATAGAATGTCTGAAAAAATAGACAATCTAGAAAGTAAAGCCGATGAATCTCATCGTGCGGTAAAAATCCTATACGGTATTATGTATGTTGTTGCTACTGCCGCGTTAGGTACAATGTTTAAAATTTTAACAATGAATATACACTAAGAGGCTAAAATGTCAAATAATAAATTAATCGGTGCGATAGAGGCATATAAGTCAATGGTCTCTAAAGAAGAAGCACTAGAAGAAAAGAAAACTCTCGACCCTGTCGATGATAAAGCGAACGATAAAAAGTTCAAAGATCGAAAAGATAAGGATATTGATAACGACGGAGATGTTGACTCTTCTGACGAGTATCTACACAAGCGTCGTAAAGCTACCGATGATGCTATTGATGGCGGTAAGAAACCAGCAAAGAACGAAGCTGTAGATGATACTGAAGCGGAAAAGGACGATAAAAAGAAACCTTTCCCACCCAAGAAGAAGGGTAAGGAAGATGATGGAGAGACTGAAGCTGAAAAGGATGATGATGAAGCAGATCCAGTTGATACCGATAAAGAACCTGAAGTAGATGGCGGTTCTGATATGAAGAAAAACCCTAAAACTGCGGACAAGAAAGCGGAGATATCAAAAATCAAAGAATCTTTTGATGCTATGTGGGATCAGATTGTAGAAGCTCATGGTAAGAAAGCTCCTGAGTCTGCCGCTAAACCTGAAGGTATTATGGACAAAGAGTCTTCTAAGTCCAAAGAATTCGCAAAGCAACATGACGCGGACACCCCAGAAGTTGTTGCTGATGGTGAAAAGGCTGCGGAGACAGCGTCTAAAGCTGGAAAGGGTGGACCCTCCAAGAAGAAGAGACCTAATGATAACGAGATTGGTGATAAAAAACCAGTAAAAGGTTCTAATTAAGGGTAAACTTTGAGATTTTATTATGGAAATTGATACTTTATTTACATACGTATTAATATCTTTGGTTATTGGTATCATAGGGTATATAATGTTATTTAAGAAAACTGATCCTAAAACTGGACAATTGACCTCAAGATTTTTGACGGAATCTCCCCCTAAAAAATCCATCGATAAGATGACTAAAAGAGAACTTATCGAACTCGCCAGTCATCATGGAATAGATATTGTAAGAGATCTAAAGAAAGTAGATATGTTGACCACATTGAAAAACTGTGGTGTTAAGTCAGAATAGACTTCTGTGAAATTTTACATTCTTACTTCTAATCATATAGGGTGTTTGCAAAGACATTTTAATGTAGTCCCTATTTCAGAGGCCGTAGTCGTCATTAATTCTTTGGATGAGAATTATATAGATGCTGCGGTTTCTTTTTGTGTAGAAAATAAAATAGAATATTATATCACCGATTCGGACGGTACTCCGGCTACAGGAAAGAATTCAGTGATAAAACTTTTCTTAGAAAGTGATAATGAATATATGGTGCATATTGATGGTGATGATATTCTTACAAAGTATGGCGTAGACCTTTACAAACGTCTTTCTATGTGGTATAATGCACCAGATTGTTTAGTTTTGTATCGACAAAAAGCAGTAAAAAAATCTAAAAGAGGAAGTTGGTATGTACACTACTTCCCATTTGACAAATCTTCTTTGCGTCAACAAGACATAACTAAAGAATATCTTACACATTTTTTTATGGACAAAGAATACGGAAATTATTCTAAAGAATACGCAGAAAAATTAGCTGATGAAAGATTAAAGTTTAACGATATAATAGGCAAGTATGGAGAATCTCATGAATCTATGTGCAGAATAGTTTTCCTCTCTAGGAAATGTGCGGAGATGATTGACTATGATAACTCTTTGGTAATTGGTGAAGATACCATACAATTTTTAAAGCTCAAAAGGATCGCACTTAGTGGTGGTCTAAATATGGTAAGATATAGAGAAAAAACAAAACCCACATATTTATACATGCAAGACTATGAGGGAACTGTTAAAAAAAATAACTGGGATTGGTTGGAACCATTTAATAAAATGGTAGAAAAACTAGGACCTTTACCAGAATATCAGAGTTTACCAGAGTTTTTAGATAATGGAATTAACAAATAAAAATCTAGTTTTGTATGCGGCACAACATTACTATAATCCGACATGTATAGACAGTGAAGAATTCTTTTCGGATTTAAAACGATTAAAATACATCAAAAGGTTATTGAATAAATACGTAGTTTCTTCGGAACTTTCCGAAAGACTAATACTAAACCACCTTATTGTAATCTTTAATGTTTTTGGTAATGAGGCTGGAGTGGAGATGTTGGCATTAAAAATAGAAGGTATCGAGCAGTGGAATGCTTTGAAACCCTTTCTTGTATTTTTAAAAGCAATCAATAATGACGACTTGACTGGTATAGATATGGATAAAAATGTAGTAAGAATATTAAGAGATATGAGATAATGGGACTATTAAAATCAGCAGCTGACTTAGTTTATACGGTAAGATTTTTAAAATTACTGGTCACACCCATAGAAGAAACCGAAACTTTTAAGGCTGGAATTATAGACAAGGATGGTAAAAAACGTAAAGACTATAGTATGAATACTATGGACGAAAGAGAAGCTTACCGAAACTATTACACTCCTTTTCATAGACTTGTTTTCAATATAAAGAAACTTATGGCAAAGGCTCCGGGCGGAAGTAGTCGTCTAGCATCATACGCAGCTGCGTTATATTTGATCAAAGAACATGGAGAGTTAAACGACAAAGGAATAACGAAAATTCATAAGGATACTGGGATAGATATTCTAGACATCCTACAGGAACAGTCTGAATGGTTTATGTTGGAGGACCATCAAATATCGCCTGGCGTTTATAGAATAAAAGAAGAAACAGTAACTTCAAATTTTATTGAGTTGGTTTCCTCTAATGACCAGATAAGAATAACTGAAGATAATTCTCAACCTTGTGGTGAGATTTTTGGTATAAACATATATGAGGCAATACACATAAAATCTCAACAACCCATGTATGTAACCACAGGTGAACTAAAAAAATGAATCTCGTCGAAGACTGCGAGTTTCTCACCGAAGGTTGGCCTAAAAGAGAGGGTCATGTTGTTCCTAGTGAGGTAACGTGTCTTATTTTTTCTGCAATACTAAAACAAACTAACTGCAATAACTTATTTGAGATTGGTTTTAATTATGGACATAGTTCTTATACTTTCATGAGTATAATGAAAGAACTGAATTTACATTCCGTGGATATCGGTCAGTATGATCATACCCTTGTAAATGCGGAAAAAATTAAGAATATGTTCGGAGAGAGATTTACTTTTTCTCACAGAAATTCACATTCTATAGAACCCCACGAGATAGAAAATTATGATATGGTTTTTATTGATGGTGATCATAGGACAGATTCAATGTCTAGAGATTTGAATCTGTGTAATAATGCAAATATAAAATACATATTAGTAGATGATTATGTGCGATGCATGTCAGAAACAGATAAGATATATCCAAGAGATTTGGTCGATCACTATCTTACAAAACTAGATTTTCCGTATCATAAATTAAAAGAGTATATATATCCAGCAACAGACAGACAAAATCACATGATTTTATTGGAGAGAGATTAATGAGAACATTTAAACAGTGGAAAGATAATTTTGAGGAAACAGCCTCAACATCTACAACTTCGGTTGTGGGAACTGGAGATGATAGTTCTACAGTTGTCGTTAGAAAAAAATACGACAGAAAAAAGAAAAGAAAGGATGTACCACCTATATTACAAAGAATGATTGACAGAAGAGAAAATCCTTCAATTTAGTTCTTTACATTCTTTGTCTTTTGTGATATAATACATACTAAATTATGCGAGGATTGAAATGTCAATTATCAAAATGAAAGTCGTTGTTATGAACATCGAAGACAAGGCGGTAGTCTTCTTTGATGAATCCGCAATAGGTGGAGCCAAAGGTGTTGTTCAAGCACACTATGGAAAACATGATGAGGTTGTCTTGGTAAACCTTGATCCTATGGAAGAAAATCACGATCTTCCCTCGAACAGATTCCTATTATCTGATCCCAAGTTATCCCTAAGAAGTCACATAATATCTAAAAATTTCTCCAGTTATAGTAAAGAAAATTCATATATATTAGACACAATTAAATCTTTTATCAATGAAGGAAAGAGACTTACCTTTAATGATTTAAATTCGGAGTCTATTTGAATGTCTGTAAGAATTAATAAAAAAAGAGATGAATTACTTACAGACTATGCTCTATCAATGTTACAAGACTTCTATATGCAAGAGGGAGAAATAAGTCCTCAGAACGCATATGCCCGTGCTGCCACAGCGTGGTCGACCTATAATGGAGAACTCGAAGAAGGTCTCGCACAGAGACTCTATGAGTATGTGAGTCAGAAATGGTTCATGTTTGCCTCTCCAGTATTATCTAATGCCCCTAATCCCAGAATAAAAAAGAAAAACAAGGGTCTTCCGATATCTTGTTTCCTCACCTATGTGCCTGACACAGTCGAGGGACTCATAGAGCACTCTTCCGAACTAAGATGGTTGTCTATTATGGGTGGTGGAGTAGGAGGTCATTGGTCGGATGTCAGATCAGTTTCAGATATAGCTCCCGGCCCTATGCCCTTTTTACATACTGTCGATGCGGATATGATCGCATATCGTCAAGGTAAAACTCGGAAAGGTTCTTACGCGGCATACATGGATGTCTCCCATCCAGAAATAATCGAATTCCTTAATATGCGTATCCCCACTGGGGATGTTCAACGTAAAGCTTTGAATCTCCATAACGCCATCAATATTAGTGATGATTTTATGGAAGCCGTAAAAAATAACAGAAACTTTCATCTAGTTTGTCCTAAAGGAAATACTATAAAAGATACTGTCAACGCTCGTAAATTGTGGGAACGTATTTTAGAAACGAGATTTCGAACAGGGGAACCTTACCTAAATTTTATAGATACCGCCAATAGAGATCTCCCTCAACCATTAAAAGACTTGGGTTTAAAAATTCAGGGAAGCAATCTATGTAATGAAATACATTTACCCACAGACAAAGATCGTACTGCGGTTTGTTGTTTGTCCTCCCTCAACCTTGAGTATTATGAAGAATGGAAAGATACTAATATCGTTAGGGATTTGGTTCGTATGTTGGATAATGTTTTAGAACATTTTATTCAGAATGCTCCGGATAGTATAAAGAGGGCCAGATTCTCTGCGTATAGAGAAAGATCCATAGGCCTTGGTGCAATGGGTTTTCACTCTTTATTACAGAAACATGGTGTAGCTTGGGAATCGGAGACCGCCAGAAATATAAATAATGCGGTCTTTAGTCATATCAACTCTGAGGCTGTTGCGGAGACAAAACATCTTGCAGAAATAAGAGGAGAATATCCAGATGGTCTGGGTAGTGGTCGTAGAAACGCCCACTTGATGGCTATTGCTCCTAACGCATCTTCTGGTGTTATTTTGAGTACAAGTCCTTCTATAGAACCATCAAAGGCGAATGCTTACACACACAGAACTCGTGCTGGTTCTTTTTTAGTTAAGAATAATTACCTTATAAAATTACTAGAGGAGAAGGGGGAGAATAACGAATCCAATTGGACATCAATTATAACCAATAAAGGTTCGGTACAACATTTACCATTCCTCACAGAAGGAGAGAAAGCGGTATTTAAAACCGCACAAGAACTTGATCAGACTTGGGTTGTTCAACATGCTGGAGATCGACAAAAATATATTTGTCAAGGACAATCCGTTAATATATTTTTCCCAGCTGGGGCAGATAAACATTATGTCAATAGGGTTCATCTTATGGCTTGGAAAATAGGTTTGAAGGGATTATATTATTTAAGAACTGAAGCTAAGAGTCGTGCAGAAAATGTTTCGGAGAAGGTAGAACGAGTTGCTCTTGGGGAGGATACAAGAACTCTTGTTTATGGTATACCCAATTGTCCTTTCTGTCAGTTAGCGAAAGATGAATTAAAATTACGTGGCATATATTATGATTATATAAACCTAAAAGAAGTGGGTAAGACTGCGGCCGAAGTCACTGGTCGAAAAGTAAAAAGTGTACCTCAAATATATATCTCCGGAAAATATGTTGGTGGGTACGAAGATTTAATGAAGTTCTTGGACAATCCGGTCCAAGAAGAATCCGAAGAATGCAGAGCTTGTGAGGGATAAATGTCACTATTAGAATTTAGTAAATCGTACAAACCTTTCGCCTATCCTTGGGCGGTAGATATGGTAAAAAAACATGAAGAGATTCATTGGGTAGAAGATGAAGCCGAACTTTCTGAAGATATTCAGGATTGGAAGACTAAACTTTCTGAACAAGAAAAGGAATTCATAACTCAGATATTGAGACTGTTCACGCAGTCAGATGTTCAGGTAGGAGAAAACTATCACGAACTTCTTATACCCAAATTCAAGAATAATGAAATAAGAAATATGTTAGCGTCTTTTGCTAATCGTGAAGGTGTTCATCAACGTGCTTATGCGTTGTTAAATGACACTCTAGGTTTACCTGATGAAGAACATCACGCATTCCTAGAATATAGTGAAATGGCAGATAAGTTAGACTTCATGAAAGAGGGGAATATAAACTCCCATACCGGACTCGCACTTGTTCTAGCTCAGTCCGTATTCAATGAAGGTATGTCTCTGTTTGCATCATTCGTGATGCTACTAAACTTCCAACGTTTCGGTAAGATGAAAGGTATGGGAACTATTGTAGAGTGGTCTATCCGTGACGAGACTATGCACGTACAGGGTAATGCAAAACTATTCCGTGAGTTCTGTGAAGAACACCCACGTATTGTTAATGACGAACTCAAGTCTAAGATCTATGAGATGGCAAAAAATGCTGTTAAGTTAGAAGATCGATTCATCAAACTTGCATATAAGTCTGGTACTATTGAAGGTCTAACTGAAACAGATGTTAAACAATACATTCGTCACATCGCTGATCGTAGGCTTCTTCAACTTGGAATGAAACCAAAGTTTGGAGTTAAGGATAACCCATTGACTTGGTTAGATTGGGTCCTTAATGGTGCCTCGCATGATAATTTCTTTGAAAAAAGAGTGACGGAGTATTCTGTGAATGGTATGGATGGAGAATGGGGATGGGAAGAGGAAGAAGAAAGTCCGGTTTGTGGCCTAGATGGTAAAGGTTGTTTAGCATAATGTGGGAGATAGAATGCCCAATATGCGACATTTTTACAATAGTAAAAATAAGGTACGAAATAGATGAGGATGAAGTCCCTCGTTTCTGTCCTATGTGTGGTTCTGATATAGACGCTGAAGAGGTAGATGATTACGAGTAGTTAATATAGACATATATAATTGTTATGTGGATATATGAAGATAAAGAATTTAAACCCGACGATGAGTTCCTCAAAACTTATGTCGGGTTTGTTTATATGGTGACTGAAAAAAATAGTGGTAAAAAATATATCGGTAAGAAGTTATTTTGGAAACCAAAAACTTTGCCCGTCACCAAAAAGAGAAAGAGAAGAGTTAAAACTAAAGTTCAATCTGATTGGATGGATTATTATGGTTCAAGTGAGAATGTTAAATCTTTAGTTGAACAGAAAGGTGGTGAAGCTTTTAGTAGGGAGATACTTAGATTATGCAAATCTAAAGGAGACTGTTCTTACTATGAAGCTAAGTACCAATTTCAATACGAAGTACTAGAGTCTTCGGACTTTTACAATGAGTTTATTGGGTGTAAGGTACATTCCAAACACCTATCTATTAACATGAAAAAATAGGAAATTTATTATGCCAATCAAATGGAAACCCGATACAAAAGACAGGAAAAGAAATATTACTCGGTATTATATACACACTGTTCCTACCGAAGAACTCCAAGAATCTATTGCCAAAGACAACACTACGGGCAAGAAAAAACAAAAAGCCAGAAATGAACTGGTTCGTCGGAAGGCACCCCTAGTAGCGGAAACTGTTGAAGATTAAATACTTGACAAAGTTTTTTTATTGTGTTATAATACACGAATCAATGCTCGGATAGCTCAGTTGGTAGAGCAGCTGACTTGTAATCAGCAGGTCGCAGGTTCGACTCCTGTTCCGAGCTCCATTTTGGGGGTATAGCTCAGCTGGGAGAGCGTCGCCCTTGCACGGCGAAGGTCTGCGGTTCGAT
>Ga0187217_1001072_pt1 | contig 11327 bp, 8 predicted proteins | sample 15SPOviralmetaG_FD_130165 | JGI IMG/M metagenome (GOLD analysis project Ga0187217, IMG submission 130165) | Marine viral communities from the oligotrophic San Pedro Time Series (SPOT) site, San Pedro Channel, CA, USA - 15 SPOT_SRF_2010-09-15... | ecosystem: Environmental > Aquatic > Marine >... | reverse complement strand
GTTAAGCAAAAACATTACTTTCGCTGGCGATGGCAACGCTGACCAACAGTCTTCTACTGTGTTTAACATTCAGCGCAACCTGCAAGAGATGCCTGTGTTTGGTGAAACAGGTGTTAATGTAGTCAGAACTGGTACACGCACATACAGAATCACTATTAGCGGCGAGTCTACTAAAGCATTTGAGTTGTTTAGCGGATTCCCAACTACAGGCGGTCAGGACAACACCACACTGTTTACTAAGGTGCAGACTGGCTCACCACGCAAAGAAGATGTGTGGAGCGCAACACGCGGCTATGTACGCATGGGTACATTCCACGATGGTAGATTATGGTTAGGTGGCACTAAGTCTAAGATACAGAGTGTGTTCGCATCTAAGGCGGGGATATTCTTTGACTACTACTTCCAAGAAGGGGATGACGATGAAGGCATCTTTATCACCCTGACTAACAGAATACAGACAGAGATCGTAGACATTAACTCTGACCGTGGACTGCAAGTATTTACCACGGGTGGCGAGTTCTTAGTTAAGGGTAACACCCCCTCTACTATTACCAGTGAAGCGCAGACGCAGCATGGCTCTTCTTACCTAGAGGCCAAGTCACTAGACGGTGCTACCTTGTTTATAGACCAGAACGGTCAGACACTAAGACAGTTTTTGTATAGCTTCAATGAAGATGCTTACACATCTAATGACATATCTGTGTTGTCCTCTCAGTTAATTGATCAGCCTAAAGATGTGGCTGTGCTATCTGGCACAACGTCAGAGGACTCTAACTGGGTGTTTATCATTAACCAGGATGGTAATGGTGCGGTACTTAATACTGTACGCGCACAAGACATAAATGGATTTACACGCTGGACTAATGCAAACAGTGGTTACTTTATCAGTGGGGGCGCAGTGCCTCTACAGTTGGTATCTGCATCTACTGTTAAGAACGAGCTATACCTAGTTAACAAGTTTGCTGGCGGCACTACCTTTAGATACTCATTAGAGCGCTGGTCTTTTGATCACCTGCTAGATTCATCAGTCAAGATTGATAACGTGTCTACAACGACCGTACAGCTTCCTGACGACCATCTACGTTTGGCCGAGGTAAGTGTTATTGGTAACGGTAACAACCTTGATAAGCGCACTGTGTCGGCTACAGGGCAGATCACATTGACGGCAGCAGAACTATCAGGCGGTAACTTAGACCTAGAGGTAGGTCTTAACTTTGTACCTAAGATTGTACCTATGCCGCTGAACACTAGCTCAAGGGCTAGCGCAAACAATGCTATGCGAGAAAAGCGTATTAACCGCATGAACCTACGCATGTACGAGAGTGCTGGTGTTTACATAGACGGCAACCCTGTACCTGTCAGGAACTTTGGGCAGGCAGTAGATAGCCCATTAGGTACACCCTTTGAGGTTAGAACTGGTATTATACAAGACAACAATGGTGGTAAAGGCTGGGGTATAGACGTAGTACCTGAGATTACAGTACCAGACCCTGCTCCTATCCACCTACAAGCAATTGAGTACGAGGTTGAGTCGTCATGATTTTCACTATATTAGCAGGCTTAAAAACTGTGGGCGCTGCAATTGTAGCCAACCCTATGGCTGCTGCAACTTTAGCAAGCGGAGCAGTGGGGGCATACGGCAGTGTGCAACAAGGAAAGGCACAGGCTGATGTTCTTAAAGAACAAGCAAGGCAAGAAAAGATACAGGCAGAAGCTGACGAATTACTCCGTAGAGAGGAGTTAAACAGACAATTAGCTGCAATGGTTGCTGCCGCGTCAACTGCTGGTTATACGGGCGGAACGCCAGAAAGCATAGGCTTGTATAGCGCACAACAAGCAGGGAAAAGTGAGCGATCTCTTAGTTTGAGGTCGCGCTTATCCATAGCTGACAAAGAACGGCAAGCAAAAGCTGCAAAAAGTGGTGGCACAGCTAGTGCGGTTACTGGCGTTTTAAAGCAGGCACCATCGTTAATACCAGCATATCAAACTTTATCAAGCTCCATTAAAGGAACATAAAGCATGGCTATGCAACCTATTAAAAGATATGCCGCATTTACTCCTGATTCTGTAGACACATCTGAAGTGGCTCGAATGCAGTCCTTGGCTGGCATGGGGCAAGCTGGTGTTACTGCGTTTAGCGCAATAGGCGAGAAGATAGCTACGGCTCAAGCTCCTGAGAAAGCTAAGAAAGCTATTGATGAGGCCACTACTGTTGACCCTGTAACTGGTGAAGTTACTCGTGAAAAGATAGAGATGAAGAGTGGCTTAGGCTGGGGTGACGCTGCATATAACCAACAAATAGCAGTGCATGATGAGGCCATTAGGCAGCAGTATTTAGATGGCGTTGACCGTAATGCTCAGACTACTCTAAACAGGTTGTTCGATGAAAACAAAGATAACCCAGAAGTATTTAATCAGTTAGCTACAGAGGCTGCGGCAGGCATTGTTTCTGGGGTTAGTTCTGAATACCAAGGTCTTGTTAGCGATTCTCTTACTAACTCTATCTCCAAGAACACAGAATTACTGCAATCAAAAAAACGCGCTAATGACATTGCGCTTACTATACAGCAAGGCGAAGATGCACTAGAGGCAGAATTTGATGCTATTACTATTGCCGCCGCTGCTGGCGAAGACACAACTGATCTCGAGGAAAAGTTTAATCTTAGGTTAGACAGTCTCAGTAAAATGCCAGGGCAAGACATAAAGAAAGCTGACCGGCGGAAGTTGCTGCAACAAAAGACATATGAAGCGCAAGTGTCTGGCAAGTTAAACCGTATTGCTGAAGGCGAAGGTGGGGCATCAGCGGCCTATGCAAAATTAACGGAGATAGAAAGTAAGCCCGAGAAAGGCTATAGCAATGAAGAGTGGCAAGCGTTCGTTAATAATCAACGCATACAAATTGGCCGCACAGACACCTTGCTTCAAGCGACTAAAGGGGTTGCTACGGAAGAGTTTAAGGCCGAAGTAAAAAACTACGAAAGCAAGGCACAGCTAGGGTTTGAAATCCCAGAGTCAGAACGCGCTGCTATGACGGCAAAAGTTGCTGGTACACCTTATGAGGCTGGCGTTTCTATGGCTAATCAAATGGCTGAGTTTGCTGTTCAGCCACAAGATAAGCGCAATCAACTACTTGCTGATGCACAGGCTTCTGGCAATGCTACATTGTTTATACAGTTGGAGCAGTTAGATCAGCGGCTGCAAAGCGAAGTGGCAAACGATGCTTTTGGGTTAGGGATTAAGCAGGGTTATGTTGAGTACACTCCTCTCAACCTAATGCAGTTAGCAGATGATCCGGCTACGCCTATTGATGAGCGTCAAGAAACAATATCTGCACTAAATGCGCGTAAAGAATCTGCCAGCAAACTAAGCCAGATATACGGAACTAATGTATCTGTGCTTACAAAGCAAGAAGCAGCTACCTTAGCGGCAGCATTACCTGGAATGAATGTAGCACAAAAACTATCTTTATCTGAGGTGTTCGGGTCTACATCTGGACTGTGGGCGCAAATAGCAAAAGATAACACCGCAGGGGCATTTGCTCAGGTATCAGCACTGGGTGCCGAAACTGTAGCAAAAACAGTGTTTATGGGCGAAGAGGCCATAGCAACCGACAAAACATTGGCTGTTACTGGTAATGACCTCAAGGATGCTAACGACATGCTCGATGAAGTAGTTGGCAATGTATATGGCAACTTTGATAAAGCATCTGTACGAGAGGCTGCACTAAATCACTACTACGGTAGCGATCCTGGAAGGGGTGTATTAGATAGAGATAAGTGGAAAGCATCTATACAGGCTGTTACTGGTGGAATTGAGAAGGTGCGCGGTGTTCCAACACAGCTTACAGGGGTTGGTGTAGATAAAGTTAGCGGTCAAGACTTAGACTTGTACTTTAGTGCTTTAACTGCTGATAACCTCAAAACAATGGGAGTTGAGCAGCTTGTTGTTGGAGAAGAGGTAATAGAACAAGTATACCGGCCTGGAGCGCCATTTCCAATTCCTAGACAGGCACAAAGGCAGGTCAACCTTACTCTGGATAAGCTGGCGAGAGGAACAATAAAAGCTGACGTAGGACAAGGAAACTATGTCATTGTTGATGGCGATCAGGTTGTCTCAAAGCCTAATGGCGAACCGTTCGTATTTAACGTAACTAAAGACAAGGTAAATGCTATCAAAGGCACTAAGAAAGGTATTGAGATGCAGGGCGCTATATCTCCATACCTGTATGCTTTAGAGCAAGAGGAAAGCTACCAGAAAACGATGTCTGAATTCTTGGGTGCAGAGTAATGCCAATACTGTCCTCGGTTGACCAGCAAAATGCAATGCTTAGGTATGTGCCTGAGTACCAAACCATTGAGCCTACATTTACTGAGACTTTAGCTGCAAGTTTTTCTTTTGTGCAGGACGAGGAGTTATCAATATCGTCTAGCTTCTACAATGAAGGTTACTACAACCGCAGACGCGACCTGAAGACGCTCTCTGATGAGGGATTCGATGTAGATAAATACATAGATGACGCAGGCATTATTGATTATGACCGCATATCTACAGCTACCGATGGCAGGATTAAGACTGATCTGGAGTTGTATCAAGAGCGAAATGACATACTGCGTAAACGCAGAGAACAAAACCAAGACGTAATGGCTAGAGGCAGTGGTCTGGCACAGTTCTTTGGTATGACTGCTGGTTATATGACTGACCCTATCAATATAGCAACGCTGCCTATTGGCACTATTGCTACGGCGGGTAAGGGTATGGGCGTATTGGCGCAGGCCTTGATGAGTGCCAGGAACACAGCAGCAGTCGCAGTAGCCTCAGAAGCCGCTATACAGCCATTAGTCTACAAGCATAAGCAAGACATTGACTCACCTTACGACATGGATGACTCTATCAGAGCCATTGCCTATGCAGCAGGTGGTAGTGCGGTGTTGGGTGGTGCGTTAGGCGGAATATCTGGTTATTTAAGAAAGTTAACAGAAGACGCATCTAGTGTGTTGCCTGTATTCCCAGAAGCCCCATTTGCCTTTAAGCCTGTCGTTATAAATGGCAAGAAAGCTATTGCTCCTACATTTGAGAACATAGAGTCATTCAAAGCACAGTTGATTGCAGAGCAAAGAGTTAAACTGATAGGGCCTTCTGGGGAAAAGCTAACAAGAGGTCAACGCAAAGATATAAATGCCGAGCTTAAAGCGTTACAGAAGCAGCTAGAGGAAGTTGAAGCTAGTGAGCTACTGTATACCAAGGCAGGAAAGGTACTCAAGGCAAAGTCTGTTAGGCATAAAAAGCAAGCAAAAGAAAGAAAGCAGCAAGAGATAGCTGCAATACAAGAAAAGATTACCCGTATTAACCAGACGCTAGAAGTGGATCGCAAAGGCGGTTTAGCAGAAGCATCGTTAAGTCGATTAGAGCAGGGCATATTACCTGAAGCTGCACAAAAGCAACTCGATGACTTTATCCTCCAGAAGACTACGCCAGAAGGTGAGTCTATGTTCTTGCTGGCTCGGTGGGCTGAACACGTGCGTAAGCAAAAAGGATTCCGAGAGCATGAAGTATTTTTGGGCGCGTTTAAAAAGTCGTTTGATGAAGCAGACGGTAGCTTCCCTAAAGCTCTGGACGACCTGGAAGGGGTAGACATAAAAGCTGTAGGGCTAAAGGTTGTTGACGATCGTTTAGATGAAATGAAATCTGCCAATGCAAGTGCAGACAACATAGAGGCGCTGCAAAGGTTGCGCGACAGAATAGCTTCTGAAGAAGGTGACGGGAAAGAGTTGTTAGAAGCTGTTAACCAAGAAAACATCAAGTTGGATGCAGACATCCTTCGTGAAAACGAACTCTTCAGACAGCAAATGGATGAGTTTACTGTCACTCCTGATATGTTTGTTGGGCCTCCTAAGCCGCCTGCGCCAAGAGCTAAAGCAACTAACCTAGAAAGAAACGCATTAGATGCTGACGGAATAGGCAAGAACTTTGATGAAGACATGGCTAATTACAACAACCTAGACACTAAATACGCTATTGTAGATGGCAAGTTAGTAGATGGTGAGCAAGTCATCAAAGAGCTAGACGATGATCTTGATGGCCTAGAATCAATAATGAGGTGTTCAGTTGGCTAGTTTTGATTACTGTATAGATCAAGCCCTTAAAGGGGGCAAGATTAACAAGAGTGTTGCGGAAGAGATTAAACAGGCGCAAGACCCTGAAGCGGCCATACAAGAACTGGCGGCTAACTACAGCCGTGTTAAACGTGAAAAGTTAGTAGATGCTGTCCGTATAGCCGTTAACATGGAGAAGATGCAGAGCCATCCTAACGGGGCTGTGGCAGGCTTACAAGCACTGTTGTCGCGTGACATTAAGATGAAGGCAGGATATGCCAACATTGACTACCTAGCTAAGACGTATGAAAAGAAGTTCCTAGCGCAGTTTGGTGATGGCCTGTCTATCTTTAGAACTCGTATGTTCGGCTTGTCTCAGGATGAGGAAGGGCTTAGGAAGTTTGTTAAGGCTGTATATGGCGAGGATGTTGATGACCCTCAGATTATGAAGGCTGCTAAGTCGTGGTTGGAAGTGGCTGAAGACATGCGTGTTACCTTTAACTCTAAGGGCGGCAGCATTAGCAAGAACGAGAACTGGTTGTTCCCGCAGAACCATGACATACGCGCTATTACTAAGGCAGGTAAAGAGGAATGGATAGCGTACATTAGTGGGCGTTTAGATCGCAGCAAAATGTTAGATGATGCAGGCGAAAGGCTAGATGATACACAGCTTGCAGAGTCATTGTCCTATGTGTACGACACTATTACTTCTGGCGGCATGAACAAGGCGCAGGGGCTGACCATACCTAGAGGGTTAGGCAGAAAGCTATCTAGGAAAGGGTCTGAAGAACGGTTCCTGTACTTTGACAAAGCTGATGATTGGCTGAGTTACCAGAACAAGTTTGGCAAGGGTGATCCATTGACCACTCTAACCGATCACATCATGGCTAGGTCAAATGACATAGCGTTAGTAGAGACGCTAGGAACAAATCCTAGAGTTATGTATGACGCACTAAAGAGCCAGGCTAGGCAGCTAGAGGCTCAGTCAGGTAAGGCAACAAGTGAGTCTGCGGTAGCTTTGATGGACGCAACATACAAAACTGTAAGCGGGGAAATAAACGGTGGAGATCTTCTTACTCTTGCTGATGGTGTTCAGTTTGTTAGGAATATTCAGGTAGCATCTAAGCTCGGTGGTGCATTCTTGGCATCGTTTACCGATGTTGCTACATCTGCCATAACGGCGCACTACAATGGCATGTCGGCTACTAAAGTATTTAAGCGCCACATGCAGTTGTTTGCTGGTGGCACTGAGGAAGACCGCAAAGCACTAGCTAGAATGGGGCTGATCTTTGATACATGGACAGGTAGAGCGCACTCGCAAAACAGGTTCTCTGATACCTATGGTACAGGAGCCAGTGCTAAAACAGCAGAGGTTGTATTAAGGGCATCAGCACTAGAACCTTGGACTGAGGCTGGGCGTAAAGCATTTGGTATGGAGTTCGCAGGGCTTTTGTCTGACAACTTTGGCAAGCAAATGGATGAGCTAGACCCATCACTGTTAAAGGGGTTCGAGACATACGGCATTACAAAAGAAGACTGGGATGCCTTTAGGAAGACTAGCACTGTAGATATACGCGGCTCTAAGTTCGCTGATCTTACTAAAGATAAGAGCATGAAGTTCCACCGCATGATTCTAACTGAGACTGACTTTGCCGTACCAACGCCGGACGCTAGGGTTAGAGCAATAGCTACAGGTGGCCTAGAGCGAGGTACAGTGTGGGGTCAAATATCGCGTTCAGCTATGATGATTAAGTCCTTCCCTATTACCATGATTACTACGCACTTATACCGTGGTGCAACACAGGCTACAACAGCAGGCAGAGTGGGCTACCTTTCAACGCTAATGGGCGCTACAACTCTTATGGGTGCGTTTGCTATGCAGGCAAAAGATGCAGCTAAAGGGCGAGAGCCTAGAGACATGGATGGTGCATTCTGGGCGCAAGCAGTGACACAAGGCGGCGGTTTAGGGCTGTTCGGTGACTTTATCTTGTCTGACGTTAACAGGTATGGGCAAGGCTTCGCTATGACTGTAGCTGGCCCTATGGCTAGTTTTGCCAATGATACATTCGACCTAACCTTCGGGAATCTACTTGAGGCTGTGAAGGGGGAAGAGACTAACATACTGGGTGAGGGCGTTAAGTATCTTGAGGATATTACCCCAGGCACATGGCAGACACAGTTAGTGATAGATTCGTTCTACGATAACTGGAGAACTATGGCAGACCCTGACTACGAGAAGACCCTCAGCCAGATTCGCAGACGCAGAATGAGAGAATACAACCAAGGCTACTGGTGGGAGCCAGGTCAGACTCCAGCCGAGGCTCTTTCAGAATGATCTATAACCTTGTATGTAGTATAATTAGCACAATTATTGGGGTGCAGAAATGACAGTAACAGCAGCAACAACTAGGAACGATTATGTTGCCACAAGTGGGCAGACGGTATTCCCGTACACGTTTACCGCCCTAGCCGATGGTGACATAAAAGTCCTGAAGAACGGTACAGCTTTGACGCTGGGCGGCTCTAATGACTACACCCTGAGCGGAGTAGGCTCATACGGTGGTAATGTCACGCTAAACAGCGGTGCTGCTACTGGTGACAAGATAGCCATATACCTAGATATGGACTTGGCGCGTACAACTAACTACCAGAACAGCGGTGATTTCCTAGCATTAGACGTTAACGGTGACTTCGATGCACTGTGGTTAGCACTACAGCAGTCTGAAACCACCCTAGATGGCGCTGTAAGGCGTCCTCAAGCTGATTCGGGAACCATTAATATGGTTCTGCCTGTGGCGGCTACTCGCGCTAATAAGCTCTTAGCGTTCGATTCTACGGGTGCGGTAACTGCTCAGGCTTACGCGGTTACTGCATACGATGTAGATACATTTACAGGGAATGGGGTTCTTACTCAATTTACATTAACCTCTCAGGCAGTGACTAACAATACTATCGTTCACATTAATGGTGTTTACCAGTACAAATCAACTTACTCTGTATCTGGCACTACGCTTACTTTTACAACAGCGCCACCTGCCAGTAGTGCAATCGAGGTTGTTAATTCCTCTGCGGCAGTATTTTAATAACGGAGTTATTTATGTCACTAACTAAAATACAAGGCAACATGGTTACTGGAGTACCCGCTGCTGGCAACTTGAACACTTCAGAGATAGGCATTGTCGCAGGGACCATACGGCAAGACGACACAGACAGAACAAAGTGGTACTTCATCAACGATGTATCGCATGAGCCTGTGGGAGTTTCAGGAACCTACGCTACGGCTAGTGGAGGAACCATCACACTCAACTATGACACTACATATAGTGAAGTCATCAGCATGGTTGTTGCGCCTGACGAAACGTTTGCTAACCAAATGAACATTAGCTGTGGTGGCTCAGTAGGTCTTAGCCGTGTACTGATATCCGCATCCTCTGCCTTTACTGGCGCATTTACACTGGAGTGGACTGGTTCAGCATGGTCATTTATTAGCGGCACAGCGCAGCTACTAGACCCTACATTCGTGTCTTACAATGCAGGTACTCTGACTCTGAGCCATGACTACTGCCGAGGTGCTGCGATTACTGTTGCCCCTTGGAGCGATGGCGGTGAAGTGGTTAACCCATACATTCCTTTGATTAAGACAGTGAGCCAGGATCAAGTAGCTATACAGTGGATTGATACCACTACCGGAAACATTGTTACTGACGCAACACCATCATCTAGAATGAAGGCGCTGATCACTAAGACTAATGCGCAAGGGCTGTTCCTAGATGGAACTAATAACGCTACAGACATTAATGGCATCGATATGGACTTGGGTAACTTCTGGTTCTACGGCATATTTAAGAAATAATTTAACGAGGTTTTACAATGGCTAATCCATTTGAAGGTGTAAGCGGTCAGTTGAATGGCAGTGTTTACGACATGGTTCCCGTCACTCCTGCTGACGGTGCAGATAACTTAGGTACTGGTAACATTGCTATCGGCTTGTACATTGAAGGCGAAGGCAACGTCACATTCCATAACAAGGATGGCGTGTCTCGTACAGTAGCTGTACCTGATAACTTTTATCTAATCTGCTCTATCAAGCGAGTCCTTAACACAGGTACTACTGCCACTGGCATACACGCATTGGTGCTGTAATGATTAGCGCGAATGTAAGTGTCTTCTCTGTTGGCAAGGCTGTAGGTGCTGGTGGTGGCGGTGCTGTTCCCTTCTCTCTATCTTATGCTGGTGCTGCTGGCGGTGGCGGTGGCGGTAGCACTGGCGGCGGTGGTGGCGGCGGAGGCGGCTACCTAGAAGGCACAACAACCGTGCTTACTGGAACAGCCTATCAAGTTACTGTTGGGGCTGGCGGCGGAAAAGGCACAGGCGGTGCAACTAATGGTGGGAACGGAGGTAATACTATCTTCAGCAGTGTCGCTACCTGTATTGGCGGCGGTGGTGGCGGATATTACAGTCATAACGGTAAGGGTGGCGGATCAGGAGGTGGCTCTGGGTATGTAGGAGGTGGCGGTGGCGCAGGTGAACCAGGCCAAGGTAATGATGGAGGCAATGGTGCTGGCGGTGCTGCATCAGCTTATGGCTCTGGAGGTGGCGGAGGATACGGAGCTGATGGTGACAACGGGACAGGAACCAAGGGCGGAAATGGTGCAATCGGCAAGATTGGTGTAAGTATTGCTGACCCTAGCACCGTGCAAGTTAGCGGCGGTGGCGGCGGCGGTTCTTACAATGCCAATAAAGGTCTTGGCAAGTCTGGCGGCGGTGACGGAGAAAGCACTAGCAATTTGGTGCAAAACGGTGTTGCTAACAGAGGTGCAGGCGGAGGAGGGGCCGCAGCTAATAATCTTGGTGGAAATGGCGGTTCTGGTGTTCTTTACCTAAAGTATCCTGTCGCTAACACGGCAACATTCTCTGGTGGTGTTACACAAACCACGACTACTATCGGTAGCTTTAAGCACGTCAAGATTACAGCCGCAGGCCCATCTGACACAGTAACCTTTGGATAATAACTATGGCACATTACGCAGTATTAGATGACAACAATATAGTTACTCAGGTGTTTGTCGGCAAAGACGAAGGTGAGATGGACTGGGATTGGGAGCTGTATTACGGGGCAAAGCGCACCAGCTACAACACGCATGGCGGTGTTCACTCTGAAGATGGCACACCCTTCCGCAAGAACTATGCAGGTATAGGCTACACGTATGATGAGGCCCGTGATGCATTCATCCC
>Ga0187217_1001067_pt1 | contig 11350 bp, 10 predicted proteins | sample 15SPOviralmetaG_FD_130165 | JGI IMG/M metagenome (GOLD analysis project Ga0187217, IMG submission 130165) | Marine viral communities from the oligotrophic San Pedro Time Series (SPOT) site, San Pedro Channel, CA, USA - 15 SPOT_SRF_2010-09-15... | ecosystem: Environmental > Aquatic > Marine >... | reverse complement strand
TTTGTTGATTATTATTATCTTTAATTTTAAATTCTACTTTTTCACTTCCAACGATAGGTAACCCCTCAAGAGCACTCTTATCATCAATCGCACTTCCAGAGTCAGTAAAGGACACAGTTGCCATTACAGAGTCTTGAAGAAGACTCTCATAGTACATCAACTGTACTGTACCATTTAAGATAGATACAGTCTTACTTTGATCTTTATTTGAAAAGATATCTAACCTTTCAATAAAAGCAGGATTAGACTGAGCACCAGTTACTTTTTTCTCTGACATGTTTATTACCTCTTAGTTCTATTTAACGCATATACAAGATATCACTGAATGCTTCCTTTCCTTTAGCAATGATAGTGTTAGTCACAGTCTTTGCTTTTTCATATGCATTACCGACTGTATTTTGAATTGGTTGTGGGATAGGAACTGGAATCACTTCTGGCATATCATATGATGCATATTTTCCAAGAACATCCATCACTGATTTTCCATCTGCTTTGTTTATAGCATCCAAGAATCCAGGAAGTTTCTTCTCAAGTGCCTTTGTGGTGTCATGATCAAGAACAAATTCAATACCACCCATATTTTTAAACAGTCCCTTACCAATGAATCCACCTTTATCCTTTACTTCAATGTGCATATGTTCAGGGTGTCCATATGATCCAGGACCAGACTTACCACCATCTTTGTAGAATCCCCATGTATCATGAATTAGCATTTTGATTGCAGAATTATTCTCAAGTGAATTCAATACAGGAAGATATGATTGTTTATACCCTGGGTCTCCTCCCTTAAAATTAGTGACATCAATTGCTCTGGATTCATAGTGGCCACGACCTTTATGAACATTAGATACTGATCCCTCACCAGGAGTATATGCACCACCAGATGTATCCTTAGTAAAATCTGGATGTTCTGCAACAGTAAATCCTTTATTAGTCAAGTCTTTACCAATGGCGACAACATTACTACCTCCAACTTTAACATCACTATTTCCTGATGATGTGGTAGGAGTAGAACCAAGGTTTGGTTTATCAGTTCCTGAAGTATCTGCCTTATCACCAATCATTGGTTTTTTTGGATCACCACCAGTAAACATTTTTGCAATGGTAGAAAGATCTGGAAGTTTTTTAGCTACGGTTTCTAATTGACCTTTTAATCCACCAAGACCTAATCCATTTACAACTTTTCCTTCAGTCTCCTGAATTTGAGGAATAAAATCACGGGCAAACATATATGCATCAATACCCATTGAGATTCCAGGACCTGCTACGTTTCCAGGAAATGCACCAGACAAGTCAAGAATACCAGATGCACCCTCAAGTAATCCACCAATCAAATCTCCCTGAGCTAATCTATCATATGCAAATAAGAGGTTAACGATACCACCAACAATTGGTATTGCTTTTCCACCTACTTTCTTGAAAAGTCCTTTCGCATCACCAATACCTTTTATACCATTCTTCCTTAGAACCTTGTCTACGAGTTCAAATCCAGGTATCTTTCTTAAGACACCCATAATATTTTCACCAACTTTTTTTACCTGATTTAATATTGGATCAAAAATTGGTTTTAAAGGTTCTATAACTTTTTGGATTGCTGCTTTTTTTACATTATCTGCAATATTAGCAGCTCCCTTTTTAAAATTATCGATGCCTTGATAGGCTTTATTTTTTAAGTTTGAAGCAACTTGAGCAACCTTATCGTATTGTCCTCGTGCAAATTTAGATGCATTCTTATATTGATCTTGTAGAAAGTTTCCAAACTTACCAAGATTACCACCAGATAAAAAGTTTAATCCGCCACCAAGTGCTTTAACACCTTTGGTTGCAAGGTCTTTAGTTGCTGTACCAAGATCAGAAAATCCCTGCCCAATTCTACCAAAGAACCCTTTTGGTTTTGGTTTGACTTTTTTTGCTTGTGCAAGTGCTCCTGTAGTGCTAGCACCACCATCAACTGCTTTATTATATGCTTTGATCTGCTCTTTAGTCAGACCCATTTTCTTCAATTTTTTATCAATTTTAACTCTACCCTTTGTTTTGGGTTTTGTCTTAACTTTCGGTTTGACTTTAGGAGTTTTACCACGACCAAGACCAGCACCTGTTGCCATAGCAGCAATCAATGCCAGGTTCAGCATTGTATTGATTGCACCAGACAGTTTGTCAAAATTTGCTAATGCATCTTCACCTAACTTATCACCAATAAACTTTCTACCAGAGTCGTAAATCTTATATCCAAAGTCAACAAGATTAACAAATCCCTCTAATAGTTTTTCACCAATACCAAAGATAAATTTAGCAACAGGTTTCAAGAAAGATACAACTTTTGCTATTTGTGGAGCAAACTTTAATAACCTGATTACAATAAAACCAAGAATAACATTCTTAATAAAATTCTTGATACGATCAAAGAAACTTATCTTAGGAAGTTTAAGACCTTTTCCTTTCTTTTCATCTTTGTCGTCACTTTTTTCTAATTCAGTTTCTTTTTTGGAACGTGTTTGTTTTTCTGTTTTCTTTCGTGCTTGATCTGCTCTAATTTTATCTAGCGCAAGAGAACCTCTGAGAAGAGTATCTATCTCAATACATCTCTCTTTTATGACTATAAGAGTATCTTTCTTTTCACCCTTGCTCTCTACAGCAGATTCTTTTGTTCCTATTGGTGTAATTTTTGTAATCGCACCTTTCTTTATCGGAGTTATTGTTCCACTTTTACTTTGAGGGAGTAACTTTTGTGCAGTAATTGCCATAGATTACACCGTTATCCCTAAAGTTTTTATCTTCTTTTGAGAAGACATTGCAGCTGCATCAAATGTTGGAACTCCAGGTGAAACACTTTTTTCGCCTTGTGTTTGCGGTGTCTGTTGAGTATTATTCTGCATTTGAGAATATGCAGCAGTAGATGATGGTCTTGATGATTTAGAAACAGATGCTGTCGTCACACCCAATTCTTTTCTCAACTGTGCATAATTAAATTTCTTTGGTTTTTTATTACTACCACCTGACGTAGATGTTGACCCACTACTACCACCACTACTACTACTTAAGGCACTTCCAGAAGATGCAGCAGATGCAGTGATAGCTCCTCCAGTAGACATTGATGGACTGTATGCTATAGGTTGATTTCTTGCCTTCTCAACGATTGCTCTCTCCGAAGGAGTTGCTTTATCACTTGGACCAACCCAAGGGGAAATTCCACGCTCTTTCATTAACTGAAGTGCCATCAGATCCTGAACACCAGGGGTGAACTTAGCATCGTCTGGTATACCTGCTCTTTGTGCAACTCCAGGAAGAGTATTACCAATGAATTGATATGCACCAACAGCATGAAGTTTACCAGACTCTATCCATTGATCATCAGACATTGTTTTGTCATCTAATTGTAATTTTTTAATTTCTGCTATGGTAAAATCTGTTAGTGATCTACCCTTATGTTGTGGCATTTTTTTAATGTTACCAGAGAATCCTTTAACTCCTCTACCACCAGCAGTTCCTATTTGATTGACTGCATCATATCCAGCTGCTCCAGATTCATACTTGGCAAGAACTTGCAATGCTTTTTGTTGAGTTTCAGTCAGACTACTGCCTGATGGAGTCTCATCTGCTGGTGGTTTCTTTTGTCCTCCACCAAATAATTTGGTTAAGAAGTTTCCACTAGGTTTAGATTTTTCTGTTCCTTCTTTATTTCTTCCACCAGGTTCTTCAGATGGTTCTATACCAGGTCCACCACCACTTGAATATCCAAATGCACCATTTGACATAAGACTTGGAATACCTGTGCCGCCACCAGATGCATTCATAGATCTCATTGTATCTACACCATATTTTGCAACTGCTCCTTTACTCATCACAAACTCACCTGGCGTGAGCATTGCAGGAACCGTATCTTTATTTCCAGATCCAGGGACTCTACCACCCTTGGACATTTTTACAGGTTCTTCTTCCTTTAAACTTTCTGTTGCTGTTGTTTGTGCTGCTTTGAACTCTGCTTCTTGTTTTTGTTCTGGAGTTTGCTCTTCTTCAGGTGTTTCTTCACTACCATCAACTTCTGTGCCCGTTAATATTCTTGCACCCAACATTCCAACACCACCAGCAACTGCTAATGCTGCTGCTGCCTTTGGATTCCGTGATACAAATCTAAGTAACTTTGGTACAGCAAATTTAATAATTTTAACTGCCCAACCACCAATGGTTCTAATTAAACCACCAAACTTAGTTCCAAATAATAAGTATGCTCCAACAATAGCAGGCCAAAAGTCCTTGAAAAATCTGATAAGGTTATCAATCTTCTCTTTATTTTCTGGATCACCCATCCACTTAAGGATCTTAAATACAACTCTACCTAGTATGACAGTTTTTATAAAATCAAAGATTTGTGTAAACAATCCCTTTACTGGTGCAAGAACTTTTTCAGTTGTTTTTTTCAGACCTTTGAAGATACCGGACTCTAATCCTTTTTCTTTCTTCGCTCTCTTTGTTCTCTCTGTAGTTTGACTATCTTTCTTAGACTGACCTACATCAAACTTATTTTTTTCAATCAGAGTGTCTCGAATAGACGTGACAATCTTTAATATTTCCTCAAGTATACCACCACCCGCAGCGGCCTCAGGAGCGATCTTACTTGGATCAAATTTTGTTATTCCTACTGCTGCTTTCGGTTGCTTTACAAGTGCTCCACCTCTTCCTCCTGGTAATGCTGTTGATTCTTTTGAAACTGTTGCTGATTGTTTTCTCTTTAAAACTTTTTCAACAAAATCTTCAAATCCTATCTTATCGTTTCTTTTTTTAAATCCTTCTTTTCTTTCAGTAGGAGATAATTTTTCACCATCTATGGTTCCTTCAGCAGTAAGTTCATCAACATACTGCTGGTATCTTTCACCTAAAAACTTAGAACCGAATTTACTAGATGGCATTCCTTTGCTTTTGCTTTAATTCCTCTTCCTCAAGATGCTGTTGCAATAATGCAACATAGATGTCTCGTTCCCAAGGCATCAAGTTTTCAATCTCAGTTAATGAATATTTATGATACTGCATCAAGGCAAAATTGAGTTTATAGTAGTTCTCCAGATCCATATGGATCAGGGCTATGCGAAAAAACCCGCTAATCCCTCAATTACAACAGTATTTTCTTTTTTTGTTTTGGGATTTTTTACCTTAATTGAATGAGATAATTTAGGCATAGACTCAAAGAACTTCTCAATTTCTTTGAACTGAGAAGAATTCATCTGTTCTAAGAACTCAACAATTTCTTTCTTGGTGCAATCCTCAGTTGCCCACACCTCATCTTCAGTATAAATTTTATCAATGCATGTCGAGATCAAGTCAAAAGATTGCTCCATTGCATTACCATCTTCAAAGTCAAAATTATTTTTAATAAATTGTTCAAGAGAAGGATACTTCATCTCCATCATGATAGTATCATCTAACTTAATTTTATTGGTGTGCTCCTCATTTTTCTGAACTTTAATATCATCCAAGTTAATTGTAATGGGAACTTGAGTTACTCCATCATCAGGACATGTGACATTAACTTCAATCTCTTCACCAACAGACTTACCACGAATATTCAAAAACAAATATTCAATATCAAAAGTTGGAAGAGTTTCCACTTTGATACCTTTAGTTTGAATACAGTTCTTAATTACATTCTTGATAGCATTTGTGATTTGCTTTGTATCTTCGCTCTCTAAAGCAATCACAAGAACCTTTTCCTCTTTTACAAGGAATGGTCTGTATTGAATTGTATCACCTGTAGATGGCAATTCAAGTTCATATACCGGTGTGGCAATTTTTGGTAAAGGCATAATGTCCTATAGATGGATTTCAGTATTGTTATTTATTGTACTTTTAGAACATAGTAAAGTTTGCTTCCTCTTGAATTAGACGAGCATCTTCTGGAGTAACTCTGTTTATATTTTTTCTAAAGGATGAATCAGAGTTGACAGATGGAGTATATAGATTCGGATCAAAAGATTTACTATTTTGTTTTGCTTGTTCTGGAACTGTAGGTAACGTAGGTAATACCGGTGGCGCATTTTTGGTAGGATTACTTCCGTTACCAAGATAGTATCTAATATAACTCATTGATACGGATACTTTTAATAATGAAGATGACTCATAGGTGAGCGGCATTGAACTAACAGAAAGTGGGAAGGCTCTCACAAAATTATAAGTCAAAGAATTTTGATAGTTTCTTTCAAACTTTGTCACCTTTAATCCTTGATCCATAATATATTCATTTGGATATCTTGCTCTGTAATGATATGATCTCGATGCAATATTTGGTTCTTGTGAATTTAATGGACCTCCGCCCTGAAGACCACCTTGATCTTCGTTCATAATAAATGATATCCATTTCTCAAAGAAACGAATTGACGTGTACTTCTCTGCATCAACATAGAATGTAAGATCAATTCTATCGTCAAACTGTCTTCTATATGCATGTTTTTCAGTCACACCTGTGCGGTCATTATTATTCTCAAGAGTTGCTAATTGAGATCCAGGAAGACTAGCTTCACTGCAGGATAGATTAAAAGACCTTTGGTTAACACCAAGAAGTGATCTCAATGCAGAGGGAAAAGGAATTTCAACATCAAAGTGTGATGTTAAAGCAGGATTTAATAATGATGATTTAATCTCAGCAATTGTTTTAGATTTGCCAATTCTATCGGTGAGTGCCATCTATAAATAGTTTTTACCTTATATATTATGTATGGCAGAAAGTATCAAGAGTAAATACCGACCGTCATATCCCAACAAATATAAAGGTGATTATACAAATATTATATGCCGAAGTAGTTGGGAACGCAAGTTTTGTCGTTGGTGTGATCTAAATGAGAGTATCCTCCAATGGGGGAGTGAAGAGTTTCACATTCCATACGTCTCTCCTGTTGATAATAGAGTTCATAAGTATTTTCCCGATTTCATTATAAAGGTAAAGGAAAGTACCGGTGAAATTAAAACCTATGTCATTGAGGTAAAACCAAAGAAGCAAACAAAACCTCCAACAAAAAGAAAAAAGGTGACTAAATCATACATCTATGAATGTACTACTTGGGAGGTTAATAAAGCAAAGTGGAGAGCTGCTCATGAGTTTTGTGCTGATAGAAAAATTGAATTTAAAATCATTACAGAAGACGAGTTAGGTATCAAATGAACCGCATCGAATCTGTCATTAACGAAATTAAATCTGAGAGTAGCGTTGATGATAGAATGACACTAATCACTTATGCACTAAATGACACGGTAACTCCTATACCTGAAGTAGGTAACATATGTACCTTCTATTATTATGCAAAAACCCCCAATCTTGAATACGATCAACATCCATTGGTTGCTGTAACCGAATTATTCAATTGGGGATTTCGTGGTATAAATTTTCATCACCAAGAGTATAGACAATATACCTGGGAAGAGTTAGGAGGTCAAGTATACATAGTACAACAAGATGAACTTGATGAATTATTATCACTACAATATGGAAAATTTGTCCTAAATAAATAAAAAGTATTTTAATGGCATCTTTCACTCAAGGAACAGCAGAAGAAGTAAAAAGTGGTGCTGCCCAATTCAGACCAGGTGCTATTGTATCTAAGAAAGCTATGACTCCTGTTGGAGTAGAGTACCGTGAGGTGAAACAAAATATTCGTGGTAGCAAAACTAGAACTGTTAAAAAACCAGTTGGTGGAACAAAAATATATCATAGAGCAGTAACTTACGTTACTCAAAATGAAGATGGGACTGTGAGTGGAGCAGAGAGAGTAATTTATATTGAAAAAAATGGTACATATCAACCAGCAGCAATATCAAAGGATGGAGGAAAAACATATTCATTCTCTGATCCAAATTATCCAACAATGGATGGTGTTGCCGGAGTAGGTCTCTCAAATGAATTAAACAATAAAGATGGTGGAATACGTAAAAACCTTGATGCACAAATTAATAATTCATTAGATGATGCAGGAATACCAAAAACTCAAAAGAAAGAAATAATAGATTCAATTAAAAATAATGCAGACCAAAAAGACGAAGAAAAATCAACTGATGATGGTAGTGATGAAAAAAATAAATCAACCGACTCAAGCACACCATCTGAATCTCTAACATCTAAATCTCAAGAGAGAGAAGGAACAAGATCTTCATTTGGAAATCTTGTATACCCATTAGATCTTGGGATTACCGGACAGGATGTTTTAAAATTTTCAATGTTAAAATATGTTCCATCAGATGTTGGTGGAACTAGTGATACATTTTCTGGTATCAATACCAGAACTAGAAATGAAGGATTTAGTAATGGAAGTAGGGACATATTAGGTACAGTAATCTTACCAATACCAGGAGGAATTCAGGATAGTAATAGTGTGAACTGGTCTTCTCAAAATATGAATGCTCTTCAAGCAGAATTGGCAAATCTTGCACTGGCCGGAACTACAGGAGGTGCAGATGGATTTTTTGGGGGGATAAGTGATATTGCAGGTGCAATTCAAAAGAATAACTCAGAACTTGGATCTGCTGCAGCAGCTGCATTTGCTGGCCAGGCATCGGGAGTGGGTGGTCAACTAATAACTAGAACTACTGGTGCAATTGTTAATCCTAATATGGAATTGTTATTCAGTGGACCAGCACTTAGACAATTCTCTTTTAAATTCATGTTAACACCAAGAGAAAAAAGAGAGAGTGAAGAAATTGTAAAAGTTCTAAGATTTTTTAAACAAGGATCTGCAGTTCAAAGAACTAAATCAAATCTATTCCTAAAATCTCCTCATACATTCAAAATACAATATCTACATCGTGGTCCAGGAGATAATAACGACAATCCATTTATGAATAAAGTAAAGGAGTGTGCTTGCACTGGAGTTAATGTTAATTATACTCCACAAAATAACTACTCTACATTCACAGATGGTGCAATGACATCATATGAGTTAACATTAAATTTTAACGAACTTGAACCCATCTTTAATGATGATTATAAAGATGATGGCGATACTACAATAGGTTTCTAAAATGTCAAATTACTTCAGACAACTCCCAGATATTAATTACGTTAGCAGACTTCCTGATGCGAAGATCTCTGATTATATTAAGGTTAAAAATTTATTTAAGAAAGGAGCACTCAGGGAAGACATCTTCCAAAACGTTTCGTTCTTTACCAAATACAAAGTTACTGGCGATAAAAGACCCGACAATGTTGCATTTGATTTCTACCAAGATTCAAAATTAGATTGGTTAGTTCTTACTTGCAATAATGTTATAAACGTATTTACAGAGTGGCCATTACGACAATCAGATTTTGATAGAGCGATGTTGGAAAAATATGACACTTATGATAATCTCTTCAATGGAGTTCATCATTATGAGACAACTGAAGTAAAAGATAGCAATGGTATTGTATTTGTAAAGGCTGGTCTTAAAGTAGATGCAACCTTCTCATTTAAATATGCAGATACAAAGAGTGGAACCTTAGTGGATTTGTCTAACATATCAATTCCAGTTACCAACTATGAATATGAAGTTGAAATAGAAGACGCAAAGAGAAATATATTTTTACTTAAACCACAATACCTTAGTGTTGTTCGTGATGATCTTGAAGAGATGATGGCATACAAAAAAGGTTCCACTCAATATACGAGTGAAACCCTTAAGACTGCTGATAATATTAGAATTTATAACTAATTATTCTTCAGCAAGTTTCTGGAAGTAGGACAGAGCATCATCTTCATCAGAGTCCGCAGACTTGGTGGGAGTGATGTCTGGTGCATTGAAGTCAGCAGCAGGAGGATTACTTGACTCAAAGTTTGGAGTGAAAGATCCACGACCGTCGCTTTCACTTTCCAGTTCCTCATCAAAACGAGGACGGGAAGACTTCTGACCCAGTACCATCTTCAAGCGTGTTTGTAGTTGCTCATAGGATTTGAATTGGTCTGTTGCAGTCAAGGCAGTCAACGAGTATTCTTTTTTCCAGAGGGCTTCAAGAGCATCGTCATCATCCAAGAGTGGTGCAGTGCGGTCAAATTCTGACGAGTCATAATTCCAATATCCTTGAACCTTTTTAATCTTCAGTTTGAAGTTAGCACCTTGCCAGAAGTCAAAGGGATTGATTGCTTCCTCATCTTCAAACTCAGGTTGCATTGCTTCCATAATCTTGTCAAAGATCTTCTTGCCAAACTTATACAGGAAGACTTTACCTTCGTTCTGAGGATTTGCTTTGTCCTGCACAACATAGATGTTGGCATAGTAGGACAGTTTGCGCTTCTGCTTACGAACAGTGTCCTTATCAGTGTCACTACCACTGTTCCAGAGTTCACGATTATACTCACCAAGGGGATCCTTTTGACCGATAGTGGTCAGTGAGTTCTCAATGTACCAACCACCAGGACCTTGGAAGGCATGGGAGTACATCTTTGCCCAAGGAAGTTCTTCCTCGTTAGGGGCAGGGAGGAAACGGATGACTGCATAACCGTTGCCGGTCTTGTCCATTTCGGGTTTCCAGAGACGGTCATCTCCACCGCCACCAGTATTGTTCATCTTCTCAACTTCCTTGACCAGTTTAGAGGTCAGAGATCCAAGAGAAGATTGCTTTTTAAGATTTGCGAAAGACATAGGATTCGTTTTGTTTGTACGTATTTGGCTTGTGATAATATCAGAAATTTCTGACAGCATCAATAATAGCATAAAAGTGTGCTTCTGACTTTAGTTTTCCTTTGAAAGAAAGACCATTGTAATCAATAGTAATATCATTGTCAATGATTGCAGGTGCAATACCCATACGAGCGGTGAGACCGCCGTCTGAGTTTTCTCCTTCGATCAAAAAAGTAGTAAGAGCAGTATTTGTTTTATCAAGGTCTTTAAAGACCTGTGCCAGAGCTGGTTCATTCCAATACTTGGAATAATCTACGTCATCTTTGTTATCGTAGAATCTGGCACGAAATGTGCATTGCACCGTGCGTACTGCCTCTTTATCAAGATAAGGAAAATAAGTATTAATACTATCCTTACGAACTGATAAGTTATTGGCAGTTGGATGATCAACCCTCCACTGCAGAGATTCGATAATCACTCGCTTCTCATACTTGAGTCGATCTACAGCAAATTGGGGATATTGAGCCGCAACCTCTGCGACTGTCATTTGAAATTTAGATGCCATCGGATTAATTGGATTCGTTAGATTTGGCTTGTGTGTACCCGTTCATTCTACAGGTCGGTTTCGTTTTTGTCAATCTGTTTCCTCATCACATTAAGCATTTTTTCCATATTAGAAAAAACGACATTCATATCAACATCAGATAAGAGTCCCATCATCTTTGCAGAGTCAACAATATTTTGTTTCATCAGTTTTGCTTCTGGATCATCAGAT
>Ga0187217_1001060_pt1 | contig 11379 bp, 7 predicted proteins | sample 15SPOviralmetaG_FD_130165 | JGI IMG/M metagenome (GOLD analysis project Ga0187217, IMG submission 130165) | Marine viral communities from the oligotrophic San Pedro Time Series (SPOT) site, San Pedro Channel, CA, USA - 15 SPOT_SRF_2010-09-15... | ecosystem: Environmental > Aquatic > Marine >... | reverse complement strand
TTGAACCACCAACACTCAAGTTACCAGAGATGTCAACGTTACCACCGAAGTTACCACCACCATTGAGGGTGATAGAACCACCACGGTAATCGAGTGCTGTAACAATACCAGCGGCTGTGAAGTGGGTACCAGTTACATTGGTAGTGAATATATCCTTGTATCTGATTGCCGAAGAACCAAGATTTCTGGTACTGGTTGCAGTAGGAATTAAATCACTACTTAAACGAGCTGTGAAACCAACAGTATCAGATGTTTGGTCACCGATCTGGGTGTTACCCTGAACAGTGAAACCTTGTACTGTAGAAGAACCTTGAACTTCAAGATCACTCGATGTAGTTACTTTACCAGTGCTATTTGCCAGGGTGAAACCGGTAGTTCCATCAACTGCCTTAAATGTGGTTCCCCGAATAGTAGGTGCACTCAGTGCAGTTCCAACAACAACGCTATTGGGAAGACCAATGGTAATTGTGTTGTCAGTTACAGCAGTTTCAACCTCTTCAGATGTACCAGAGATAGTCAGTGTTTGACCAGTCTGGAAGATGTCAGATGAACCACTGTCAGCTGCCAAACTAAATGTAACAGCAACACCAGCGACTTCGGTATCAACATAAGCCTTAACAGACTGTTGAGAAGGAATAGCTGTAGAACTGTTGGAGGACATATTGTCCTGATCCAAGAAGGCTGTTACACCATCAAGGACATTCAGTTCAGTAGCAGTTGATGTAACGTTTGTTCCACCAATATCAAGAGTAGTGACACTTACTTCACCAACCGTCATAAGGTTGGTTGCTGGATTGTAAGTAAGCCCGGAATCCATACCAAGGGATCTACCTGAAGCTGACGCACCATCTGACATGGTGAGTGTGAATGCTGTATTGGTAGTTGATACATCAGTAACATCTACTGTGTCAGCAGAAGTTGCGTTACCAGTTACATCTCCTGTCAGATCACCCATAAACTCGGAAGTTGTAAGGGTGTTAGTTTGTGGGTTGAAGGTTAGACCAGGGTCTTCACGGAGGGTTTTACCAGAACCGCCACCATCAGTAAAGATAAGCTGATAAGCAGTGTTGGTTGAACTGTCTGGAGTAACATCAACTGTATCAGAACTAGTAGCGTTACCAGATACATTACCAGTTACGTTTCCAGTTACATTACCGGTGAGATTACCTGTAAAGGTAGTTGCCGTAATAATACCAAGGTTATTGAGGTTTCTTTCATGTGAAGCAACAACAGCCTTAGAGGCTACAACTTCACCATCATTAGTTGAACCATCAAGGAAATTAAGTTCAGTTGCGGTGGATGTAATCTCAACACTGTTGATAAAGTAGGCCACCATGTCCATTCCACCACCAGATACGATATTGGTGGCGGGGTTTAGATTTAGAGTAGTGTCAGTGTAAAGTGTGTTCTTTGAAGGTGCAGTACCGTTATCATCAACAAAGGTGAAGTAGTAGGTACCACTGGTTTCATTCCTCTGTGTGAAGACTTGGTTAGCTGCACTTGCACTTGAAGCAGTACCAGTAAGAGCTCCAACAATGTTGGTTGCCGTAAGGGTATTTGTTGATGGGTTGTAGTTCAGATCTCCATCAGTCTTCAGTTGTTCCTGTGTAGGATCAGTGTTGTTATCAGAAACAAAGCTCAGGAAGTGTGTTGAATTAGTGTTGGTTGCTCCAACAGCGACTGAAGCTGCAAAAGCTCCACCACCTGCAACTGCTTCGAGTGAAGTTTCGAGATCTTGGATAGCTCCCTTGACCGTTTCAGCGTCACCAACAGTAGAACCAGTGAATGTTCCTAGGTTAGTAGAGTCTCTAGCAACACCAGAAAGGGTTACAAGGTTGTCTCCAGCCTCTCCATCATCCAGAACATCTCTTCCATCAACTGTTCCACTGACAGTGATATTTCCGTTGACAATTGCACTCGATGTAGTAACGACACCAGCGTTTACATTACCAGTAAGATTACCGGTCACATTGCCAGTTACATTACCAGTCAGAGGACCATTAAGAGAAGAAGCGGTTAGGCTATTGATATTGGTAATATTTCTACTACTATTAAGTACAACAGCGTTAGAAGCAGTTGCGGTACCAGGAGTAGAACCATCAAGGTAGTTAAGTTCAGTAGCACTTGATGTAACATTGATACTATCCAATGTCAGGAAACTGGCACTAAGCGTTCCATCAAGTGATAAAACATTAGTATTTGGGTTGAACTTAAGTTGTCCATCCGTCTTCAGTGACTCATTAGTTGCTGAAACATTGTTACTATCAACAAAGGTCAGATACTGATTAGTATTAGTGTTGTTAGACTGTGTCTTAACTTGGTCTGCACCATCTGCTTGACCGGTCAGATCACCAGTGACATTACCGGTTACATTGCCTGTTACATTACCAGTAACATTACCGGTCAGATCACCAGATACTTTGGATGATACAAGTGTATTAGTGAAAGGATTGTAGGTAAGACCCGTATCCATGTTCATGGTCTCTCCAGGACCAGAACCTTCAGTCAGTACAACATTATAAGCTGTATTAACTGTGCTGCTATCGGTAACATCAACACCAGTAGCTGTATCAGCGTTACCAGTTACATCACCAGTGAGATTTCCTTTGAATGTGGTAGCGGTTACAATACCAGTGACATCAATACCACTAGAGTTAATCGTTACAGCCGAACCAACTACAACACTGGAGAATGTAGCACCAGAGGCACCACCAAGGATGTAGGTTTTAATTCTTGAAGCGTCAGTCTTTCTGTTGGTTCCGTTACCACCATTATCGATGATGAACTCATCAGCATCGATGATTGCTTCACCAATGTCGGTAGCTCCATCAATGTCGATAGCGGAAACTGCAACCTTCTCAGCGGTTACAATCTGATTCAGTTTGGAATCAACAATACTACCAGCCAACTGATCGTTGGTGATGGTTCCTGTCAGGTCTGTGGTAGGAAGTGGTCCACTGAATGTGCTTGCAGTTACGATACCAGTGATACTAGCACCAGATCCGTTGATGACTGCTGCACCAGCTACAAATGAGGCGTTACCAGAAGCGGTAAGATTACCGGTATAATTGATAGTACCAGTACCATTGATTACCTTGCTATTAAGGTCAAGGTTACCACCAAGTTGGGGTGTGGTGTCTTCTACTACATTATTAAGACCTGCATTAGCTAGACTATCGACATCGGCGAATACTAAATTACCTGATCCATCAGTCTTAAGAACTTGATCGGATGAACCATCTGATCCAGGAAGGAGAAAGGTTAAATTAGATGCTAGTGTTGAAGGTGATCTCAGCTCAATTGAATTTGTGCCGTTATTTGTTGCTTCGTATACCTTGATTCCACCGCCTACAGTAGTGGAGTTGAGGTTCCAAAATTCACCGCCTCCAATTAACTGGTTTCCGGTAGGTGAACCAACATATAGCTGGTGGCGGTCCGTGGTAAAACCGGGTTCACCTACGGCCAAAGTAGGTAGATCGGAATACGCACCTCTTTTTAGTTTAATAATAGGAGAGGCCATTTATTATATCCTAGGTTATATCTTATTTATAAATTTACATATCATGATATTTCGTTACTCAATCAAAAAGACCCACCATCGATTGGAGATTGTATGGTACCAAGTTTTTCCAAATCCATCTCACTTTCTAATACTTCTTTAAAGTCTGTAGGTAGATCTGTTTCAGTTTCTTTAATCAGAATTCCATCCGCAGAAACAAGATCAAAACCACCCTTTGCATGGTTATATCTCATGACATAATTATCAACAGCAGGCCCTAACTCTTGAAACTTTGCGTCTGGAAAGTCTCTCAAGTCATCGTATTGAGTACTACCAAAACCAACGGCCATTAGAATCCTCCACCATCAAGTTCACCAATTTGAATATCCCCAAGATCGATCTCATCCTCAACTTGTTCAACAAAGTCGTCAGGAATATCTTCGTCTCTTGCCGATTCAATCAGAACATCATCAGCTGTAATAAGAACAAACTTGTCTGTTGCTGCATCATAAGATACGACCATTCCGTCCTTACTCGCGTCAAGAGTACCGAAGTCGGTATCTGCCAATTCGTCAATATTGTCAGGACAATGTTCTGGTCCTGGTGTGGGTGGGTTGATTGGATCAACAGGTGTAAGTGATGTGGAAATACCTGCAGTCACTTCTGCTTGTCCTTGAACAAGTCTGGTAACTCTTCCAACTGGTGATTTTATAAACACGTCGTAATAATATCTACCGGGTTTAATTGCGACCGTAAGGCCAGAGGTCATTCCAATAGCAACTTGTCCAGCTACAGATGAAATTCCAATATTAAAATCAAATGCAGCTATTGCGGCTGGATGCTTTTTTAACTTGGAAAAAGCAGTAAAACCAGTTAGGTTGGTTGGTGAACCATCAGTCTCTGAAGACTGATAAATTTCCTCAAAGTCTGTCCCCTGAGGGATGACCATATTAATGACAGGTACAGCGGCCATGTCTATACGAAATTATTTATATTTATTTATCAGGATTTGAGTTCTTCAATAACTTCTGTAGTTCTGCTGTAGAACCAACAAACAATGCATTATTCACAGTGGTTGGACCTTTAGTATCTTTCTCTTCCTGAACATCTTTCAACTTCTGTTGAAGTGTCAGAAGTTTATCTGTGGCATCTGCCACATTCTTAATTAACTGACCTGCGACTTCATACGCACGAGGCATCTCACTCTCTTGAGCCAGTTCAAGGATGCCATCGATAGCTTCCTGCCCTTTCTCAATGATCGAATAGAGATTACCCCTGGTGTATTCGTAATCCCTCTTGATATCCTCTGAACCGGATTTAATCTTTTCAATCTTCCTCTCCGTTACTTCTACTTCTGTGGGTTCAACATCAAAAGCTTCATCAAGTTTCTCATACTTAGTCATGGGTTACCTCAAAAAACACTAGCACTAAATCCGAAGTCATCTCCAAATTCAATCAACTTATCATCTTCCTTGGTAATGCTAAAGACATCTGTACCAAGAACATGAGTAGAAGCCTTGGTGTTATCCTGACCTCTTCTAACCCTCATGTTATCACCAATAATCTTCTCAACAAACATCTCTTCAGTACCAACATACACATAAGTGTTTTCAGTAACACCATCAGGATTTGTGATCTTGATAGTTGTTTGTGAGATATCAACATCCTCATCCAAGTTACTAATCAAACTATTGTCATAGTCTTTAGTAGCTCTTGGTGTGACTTGATATGTGAGGTCTCTAGTTGCAACTCCACCACCAGTGGAACCAGCAAGGTATCCAATGGTGACCTTTCTGATGATGTCTCCTGATACATCTGCAACAGGACCATATAGATAGGTCTTAAGAGTAAACCGTAAAGTATATACTAAAGCTCTTCTAGTGTCAAAGTTACCTTCATAATCATCATCCATATTCACACTATCAAGTAGAACAGGTATATCACGAATCTCATTCAAGTTTCCAAGAAATTTAATTGAGAGATTATATTGTGGTTGAAAGTATGGAAGAATCTGTTCGACGATTTGTAACATATCATCGTTCAGTTTCGTGTAGATCGAGAGTTCAAATCCCATGTTATATGGGACAGGAGAATATACTCTCTTAACTTGAGTACCATCAGGTGTAGTAGTTATGAATGTTTGATTCTTCGATATCTTTCTGGTTGGATCATACTCTAATGATGTAAATTCAAACGACATTCTAGGAAGTGTAATCTGAATAGGACGGTTCAGATTTGCTTCTTGTTGCATACGAGCAAGAAACTTCTGAGTCGGGCCATACGCAATTGGAACTTGGATTACACTTACAGTATCATCTTGATCGTTCTTGTGGTGAACTTCGATACCATTAAACAGTGAACCAAAACCAATAATGCAGGATCTTAAGATCTCATTATAGAAATACTCAAACATCGTCCTAAGGTAGATATACTACTATTTAACAAGAAATTATCCTAAGGATCTCCGAAAGGATTACTGTCACTAAAATCAAGTATCTTCGAAGCTTCCTCCTCAATCGTATCATTATCAGCATATGGTGTGACAAGATCGTCTATAATTTGTGATCTCATGGCATAACATGCCCCAGAATCTTGTCCAATAATCAATTCATTGGTGATAAAGGTTCCATCAACGATCTTGATTGTGAGAGTGGCAGTTTCAGCATCCCATGAATTGACTCTTGCTGAGGTTTTGGATGTTCCACCAATAACAACCTCATTATAGATGTATGTACCAACACCAACTGTGGTTCCAAGTCCAACGGGGTCATCAATACCAATGTTGCCAATGGATGACAACCCAGTAAGGTTGTAATTCTCACCACCATATCTGATATAACCTGCAGTAACTACACCTGCATTGTTGATAACACCATATCCGTATCCAGTATCAACACCAACAGGTAGTGTTCCACCTACACCAGTAAAGTATAAGTTTGGATTTGTACTATATCCCGAACCACCGTTAGTGATCGTGACAAACTGAACAGATCCATTAGTTGATATACCAGATTTGGCTTTTGCACCATGACCTATGTCATTTCCAGAGGCTGTAATCTTCACCATAGGTGAAACTGTATAAGCACAACCTGCATTAATAAGATCTACGGCTTCAACCATACCACCATACATGCCATTACACATGATATAATTGTCTGTGATCGAAACAATACCAACTGTTGTCTTACCAGGAGATGAAGAGAACCCAACATCTGGTCTAATGGAGTATTTTTTCCCCATATTTGTGATTGTTACTCGATTTACAGCTCCAAGAGTACAAATTCCGATCGAACCTGTTGCAGTTTGAGCTGAACCGACCATATTAAGGGTCTGAATATACCCAATATCGACCAAATTGTCGTCAATTTCGTCAATTCCGGTGTCAACAATCTCATCTTCGTAACGAAATAGTTCACAAGTGAGTGTATATGTGTAATTTTTCCTTAATTGGTAGAAAGGTTGTTCATGTTCAACGAATTTGATCTCAAAAATACGGTCTCCGAGAGGAAAATAGATCAAATCTCCCTCTTTTGGGCGATCTGGAAGCTCGATATTCGGTAAAGTTTCAATCAAAGGAGTAATATAATTCTCAAATCTCTCTCTAGAGATGACTAAAGTACAATCATCCTTGTCTTCAATGCCAAATCTAGATAAAAGTGTTCCCTGACCACCAAATCCTTCATAAGAATCGAGGTATGCCTCCAAAGGATACGCAGAATCGAACTTAGATTCGATGACTTCTCTAATGACAGTGTTAATTGTCATGTATTTTCGAGGCATATAATAGCACTCAATGCCATACATCCTCAACTGTTCGTTGATTAAGTCCTGAACTAAGCCTTGTTCAGTCTGTGTTCCGTTTTGAAAAAATGGATTGAGTGTCATTTTCTATCAACCAATCATATCCATAGGAGGAAGTTCATAATTGAATGTCATTCTCTCACGAATTTGTTGTAATTCTTTCTCTGCATCATCATACAACTGTCTTCCATTGAACTCAATTCCACCAGGAAGTTTGACTCCTTGGAATTTAATCAGATTTTGACCCCATTGTCTCTTAATTAGAGATGTCAAATATGGTTTCAGGAAAGAATCATTCCAAACTCTGTAGGAATCACTGCCATCCATGGCTCTGTAACATTCAATAACCAAGAATTCATCAACTCTCAGGTTACTCCAATCCACATGGAGATACATTCTATCTGATCTCTGATTAAATCCAATCTGTTTATGGGTATTAAGAAGGAAATTCATGGTTTCCAAGTAACTCATGGTCATGGAATATGAAAGCATTTCAAATCCTGAACCACCCCAAAGTTCAACACCATTCAACATATACTGATATTTGACATTCCACATTCCTGATCCACCAACACCAGAGTTGAATTGGAATACTTTATTGATACCAATAATGTTTTGGGGGATTTGAAGGTAATTGCTATTTTCGTAATAGTTGAATGTTGTAGCTGTACCTACGATGTTTACATTCGTAGTGGTAACAGCAATACCAGCTGTACCTGAACTATTTTGAGGAGCTCCGGGTGGTCTAGCTCTACCTCTGTCAATATCTTCTTGAGTGATCTGATACTTAAGGTATATCTTTTCAACACCATCAAAGTGCCTTTCTTGGAAGAATTGAATAGCATCATCTACCAGATCATCGATCTGTTCTTCAGCAACATTGATTTCTAAAACAGGAGCTCCGAGTTGCCTAAGACAATAGTCAACCAGTTCTTGTCTACTTCTAGGTTGAGCCATTCTACACTATACTTTTTTTTTCTATTTATCTACTAGTTGAACCAGTAGATTCTTAATATCTGTGAGATCACCTTTGATCTCTTCTACTTTAGTTTCTAGATTGTCAATTCTCTGTTTATCAGTGAGAAGTTTATCTCTGTTTGAAACATAGGCTTGATAACCCACAGTATCTGTATTCACGATGGCCGTTGAAGAACCATCGCGATACAGATTTCTATGATCTTTGACCGGAATCTTACTCATTATGCTAGTGAAATTGCTCTGAAGTTTCTAATCATTGGAACCGTTGCCTGGTTCGTAGAAGTGCCAATTACCTTAATCCTAAATGACTTAAAGGAAGGTAGTTGATCCACACTGAACTTGTACTCCCTATATGCACTAATGTTAGGTTTAGGTGTAACAAGATCAACTTTAGGTACATCTAGATCAGGAGCTCCATTACTCTTTCCTTGACTTTGGATAGTTCCATTTGTATTGAAATTTCCAAAACCAGGGAAAGGAATAAAGATTGCACTATCAACAGGTCCATCTTGATTGAGTGCGTAGAAACATCTCAAATCTGATTCAAGTGGTACATATCCATCTAAGAACACTTGTAGAGCAGATGCTGGATTCTCAAGAGCCACATTCTTAGTTACATAGAAGAATCTATTAGGATCGTTCGTTGTAGAATTTACTCTAGGATCGTTAGCGTAATCACTAATAGGTTCATCAATTCTATTAGTAGTAAAGATAACAGAAGACTGATTTAGATCAACAGCTGGTGAGATTCTTGTATCATCAGTGATTAGATCCAAGTTCATTGTGAATGATTTGTTACCAGGAAGTTCATCCAGGTAAAGATCTTCATTATCTTTAGAAGCCACAATTCTAGGTGTTTCAAAGAAGTTTTCCTGTCTCAAGGCCACTTCATTGAATCCTTTATCAACGAATGATGGTTCACTACCAGATACACTTGTTCCACTAGTTGTTCTAACAGAAGGTGCAATATTGGTACCTGTTGGTTCCATAGTATTGATCTGAGGAATGATCATCTCGAAAGGAACATTATATGTTGCCTTACCAGTAGGACCACCACCTTCAATAGTTTCATTGAAGAAGAGTTTCTTCAATCCAGTCCCACTACGATCTACTCCGATATCAGTGTCACTCATATCGATCTTAATAGGATAAGTATCAAGAGTAATTCTTTCATTATTAGTAGCTTCGTTTAGATTATGAGTTCTGTTGATTCTCCTCAGAGACACACCATTGAGTTCATACTTATAAACTAGATTGTTTACAGTGTGTCTCTCAATCTGTGTGGTATCAATACCTCTAGTGATACCTGTAAGGGTGTTTCCTACCACTCCAGTATACTTGATAATCTCACTACCTATCTTCACATATCCAGGGTTAGTTGCACCCACTCCAATACCTTCAAACTCACCGAAGTTAGTTGGAGAGGTAGAACTATCAATTGAGATAGCCGTAGTGGCTGTGATTGAATACTCAGCAGATAGTGTGGTTGGTTTTGTCTTAGTATTCAATCCACGGAGAGTTACAACATTACCAGTTGCATGTAACCCGTGGTTTCTGTGGAATACACTCATATGGAGACCATCACTCGTTTCTCTAATAGGTGATACTGGAGCAACAACTCCAGGATAGTTGAGAGCCGTAGTTACACCACTATTGTTAGTATACAGAAGACCATCAGCTGCACCAGTAGAGAATGTACCCTGAACACCTTCAATAACCAACTCATTCTCTCCGTAAATATCATTTACAGAAAGTCTCATACCCTCACCAAGTGAAAGGTTACCAATACTGATGGGTTGTAGGATATCACCAAGTGAGTATCCTTTACCACCATTAACAATAGTAGCTCCAATAGCTATACCATTTTCAATAGTAATATCTGCGGTTGCGTTAATGCCGTTACCAGTCAAACTCGTAAGTGCAATACCCGTGAAGGTGTAATATGCACTGGATGGAGTGAAACCAGTACCAACATTTGTGAGTGTTAAAGTACTGGTGGCCGAACCAGCCAAACCAACAAACCTACCACTAGCTTCTGTATTCGTTTGAGTAATCAAATTACCATCACTAATACCACTATCTGTTACAGTGGTTCCAAGTCCAACTCTAATGGTATTCGATACCATAGAGAGTGGGTTAGGTTTCATTACCTCATATTCAGCGGGAGATGCTGGGTTGAAGAACTGAACAGAACCATTAGGAACAAAGTCAGCTCTAAACAGTTGGAAAGTAAGATCCTCATACTGTGAAGGTGTCCATACAGAAGCGTTCTGTGACTTATACAATGAACCCAAAAGTCTCTGTGTAGAAACAAGGATTTGTCCCTCTTCTCTACCCAATGTGGATACATCAGACTCACCGAGTCTAGAGATCCATACAGCGTATTCTGTGGAGTTAGAAAGAATAATCATTGCATATTCTCTCTGTCCATTCAGATAGACAGGAGACTCGAATGTAAATTTGGTTGCTATACTAGCGTCGTTAGATACCGTAATTTCTTCTGGACCTTTGGATACTTCAGAGTATGCTAAAATTTTCTGTGAAGGAGTACCCAATTCTACTTCACGAATTTGAACAGTAACAGGAACACTATTCTCTTGAGGAACTCTCTCAAAGTAGATATCCATACTAGTGAGATAAATTCCAGTTGGATCATCAACAATGAAGGATTGTGCAAGAGGGTCAGTATACTCACCAGTCAGTCTAGTAGACGATCCCGACTCAAATGATGTCGATGAAGTAGCTGAGTCACCAATAGTTCTAGTTTCAAGGAAACTATTATCAGTTTCAACTCTAGCGTTTCTCAGGGAAAGTGTAACTTCCTGAGTATTGTCTATATCACCTTGTGAGTAGAAGATCTCTTCTGCTGCCGTTGTGATGACACCAGGAACACGACTATCGATAGGTGAACTAGTCAGTCTTAATCTGGATCTACCAGTCTCAAAGATTGGATTAGATGCGTCCTGTGAAGCTGGAACTCTGAAACAACCAATCAGTGTTCCTAAACGATCACCAATCAATCTAACATCAGTAACTCTGGCTTCAGCTCCACTATTAACACCTCTCAGGATCATATTAGGTGCAACATAACCTTGGAATTG
>Ga0187217_1001055_pt1 | contig 11395 bp, 4 predicted proteins | sample 15SPOviralmetaG_FD_130165 | JGI IMG/M metagenome (GOLD analysis project Ga0187217, IMG submission 130165) | Marine viral communities from the oligotrophic San Pedro Time Series (SPOT) site, San Pedro Channel, CA, USA - 15 SPOT_SRF_2010-09-15... | ecosystem: Environmental > Aquatic > Marine >... | reverse complement strand
GTTTATATCCACCAGCTTTTAAAGCATCTACTGCTTCTGTTACAGTAATATCTTTATCTTCTAATAAATCTTTTATCATTGTTAAACTTACAAATCTTTCATCTACAGTTTCATCTAACTTTTCTAAATGTTTTCTATCTAAATAACTTTTTCTTAATTTCTGACCTCTTTTACTAGAAGCATTGTCAATAGTTTTGATTAAAGCTTTTGTTATTCCACCAGCAACATAAGGCTTTCTTAAACCTAGTCCTTCCATTTGACTTTTTAATTCTCTGTCTTCAATGTCTTGTGCAGCTTCTGATGTTGCATTAAAAGGCAGTCCAGTATTTCTATTTATCATTTCATCAGGTTCGTCTTTGACGTTAGGTACGTTAGTAACTATACCACCTTTAGAATATTTAATAGGTTCAAATTTCTTTTCTTTTTCTTTAGCTCTACCAGCAGCTATTCTTCTTATATTCTTTTTAGTTCCTTCGCCAAATATCATATCATAAGCAGAATAAAAAGGTGCATTAGTTGCAGCTACTTCTACAAAGTTTTTTCTATAAAGCAATGCATCAACCCCATCTTGTACAGCAGGACCACCTACAGCTTTAATAATACCAGCTATAGGACCTACGTTTCTATCCATTTCAGAATCATATCTATATGCATAGTCAAACGGACCTGTTATACCGGTTCGTCTTGCAGCATCAAGCATAATTTCATGTATGGGTTTATCTTCTCCTGTCTCATAATCAATAGTAGCTTTACCATTACTTCTAATTTCATTACCTATATGAGCTACAGACATCATCAATGCAACAGTACCTAATGTTTTACCACTGGCAGTTGCAGGATTATTATATCCTTCATTAACAAATCTTTTAAGAATAGTATTATTAAATGCTGTAGGATAACCAGCAAACTGTACTAAAAACTGTGCTGCTGGGTGTGAAAACCATAAAGGTCTATTAGCTTCTGCAGTTGTAGGGTTAAGAATAATTTCTTTAGTAAATCTATTTGCACCACGTAAATAATCTTTACTATAAAAATTACTATTAAAAGAAACATTACCGTAACGGTCTTGTATTATTTCTCCTTTATCGTTCATGCCTCTGGCTTTATTTATATCATATTTACCATTTTTATCTAATGAACCTTTATACCACTTTAAAGCTTCATTTTCATCTATACCTAATTCATTAAGTTGTCTTGTTAAATAATCTTTGTTAGCATCAGTTAATTTTCTACCTACTAAAGTTTTACCATAATATAATTGTTCGGCATTTTGTTTTATTAATCTTTTACCAGTTGTAAATGATGCAAGTTGTACAGCTTTTGTCCACTGTGTCAATAAATTTGTTTTAAAAAATGCCTGTTGCAACCATCTAAGTTTATCGTTTCCTAATGCTTCACCAGCTAATCCTTCTATTCTTTCTTGAACAGCTTGTTCTAAAGCTAATCCAGTTTGATAAAGCTCTGTCCATGTTTCATCATTAAGGTCATCAAATCCTTTTATTTTTTTACCTTCTTTTAATCCACCAAAACTACTTCTTGAAATATTTTGAAATAATCTTTTAAAATTATTTTGAGTTTCTGATTTAATACTTGTACCTATACTTTTTGCAGTTTCTTTTACATCTCCGGGATTTGCACGACTTAATAAAATTATAGGTTCTGTAATACTAGAGATAGTAGCAAAAGGTAAATGAGCCATTTGCTGAATTAATTTAGAACCATCACTAAAAGCCCTACCAAATTTTGTATTTCTAAACACACTATTTTGATAAGTTTCTAATCCAGTAACTTTTTGAAACATTTTTCCTACACCTTCTGCAATATTTTCTGCTTCCTTTCTAGCTTCTGTTTTAGTTAAACCTCTTTTTAAAGCTGACTGCATAAGTTCATTTTTTATTAATTGCCTTTCAGTTTCAAATTCTCTTATTGTATTTCCAAAATATTTTTTACGTCCTTGTGACTGTGACATATTAGTAAAATAATTTTCTAATACTTGTTGTACATCTGTTTCTAAAAACTCTGCAATATCACTATCTTTTAAGTTACTAAATCTTCTAGCTTGAAAAAAACCTAAAGAATTATTAGCACCTGCTTTTCGTAATTCATAAGGAGTGTATCTTTCATCAATCATGCCTTCAACTATTTCTCTAGCTTTTAATTCTTTAGCTGTATTTTGTATATCTAATTCAGTAATAATTTTTTTTCTACCTGCAGAGACTTCTACATCTAATTCTTTTTTAGCTAATTCTTCAAAACTATTTACTTGATATTTTTTACTTAATTGAAATACTTCATCATCTAAAGTTTTAGCATCGGCAGGTCTACCTGTGCCTTTAGTTCCATCTGATAATATTATATCCATTTCAACTAATGAATTATCAGGGTCAGCATGTCCAGCATTAATTAATTTCTGTGCAAATACATCTTGTTTTTTAGAAAGAACATCATGCTTGTACAATCTAGGAAAGAAACCACCTTCATTAGTAGTGCCTGTTTTAAATAATCCCATTGATTGTGCTTCATCAAAAGATTCATCTAATAATATTCTAACTCCTTTATATGCATCTGCAACATCACTGTCAATTTTATAAACTGTAGTTTTACCATCAATTTTAGATGTATATTCTCCTCGTTCTAAAAGAGTTTCTATACTTACTTTACCTTCTCCTCTTTTAACACCTATGTTTTTATCAGATAATAAAGAATATAAAGTATCATTTTGTTCTTTAATTACACGTGCATTCCATCCAGTTCTATATAAAGTATTTAAAGATTTAGCTAATCCTAAATGATATTTACCAAATTGTCTACCTACAAACTCTCCAAAAGACCATTGACTTTCTTCACCATCTTTTAAAACTGCTTTCTTTACACTTCTTTCGCCTTGTGTAATAAGTTTTGTATCGTAATCATATCTTATTTTTCTTAAAAAGTTTTGTAATGCTGGAGAGTCTTTAGCATATTCTAAAAATTCTGTAGTAGCTTTACCTGTTGTTCTAGCCATTACTAAATTTAATTGATGATTTCTTTTTCTTTGCTCATCGGGCAATCCTTTTTTTACACGTTCTTTAAGTCTTTGTGAAAAAGATTTTTTTTCTAAAAAATTACTATCCGGTAAAGGTCCAATAAACTCTGAATCTAAATCTTGAATATTTGTAGCAGCTTGGTCTATTTCCCATTGTTCTAATTCTACTTTTCTTTGTTGAGGTCCTACAAAACTAACAGCATCTTCATTGGCATATCTAAATTCTTTTTCTGCTAATCTAGAATATCTTCTACCCATACCTACACCGACAGCTCCACCAAGACCTGCTCCTAATCCAGCACCTAATAAACCAGACGCAGCTACTTCAGATAAATCAATAGAATCTATTAAGTCTAAATCTACATTCATGTCCTGCATAAAATAATTATGTAGTCCTTCCCAAGCCATTCCTTCAGCAGCACCAAACAAAGCAAAATCTTTTGTAGTTTCTTTAGTAATTGTTTTTTTTAATTTAGACTTAGTAAAAGCTTTCATGCTTTGTTGAGCAGCAGCACCTAAAGCAGCACGACTAGCTACACTAGCACCTGCAGTTGGTATTGCAAAAACAGCAGCTAAAATATTTAATGGGTCTAAAAGTAAATCACCTGCTAAATCTTTTACTAAACCAAAATGTTCTTTAAAACCTTTAAGGTCTGCATTCATAAATTCATTTTGTAAATAAACATAATCTTCTTTTTGTTCCTTAGTCCATTTACCTGTTTGAAAAGAACGAGTAGCTGCAGCACTTAAACTATATTCTGCATCTCTAAGATATTCAAATATGTTTTCATTACTTTCAATACCTTCTAAAAATCTTTCAGCTCTTGTAGAAAATTCTTCATCTTCTGCTAACTCTGTTAAACTTTTTTTAGTTTTAACAGCAGTAGGAGGAGTAATAGTTTGTTCAATTTCTTTTTGAATATTACCTACAATAGAATCTTTAGCCTGTTGTATTTCATTAGGCTTAACTTGTGGTATTTCTTGATAAAGAGGACCTACTCCTTCTTGCATCTCTTGAGGCTTTTGAGTTTTGTCTTCAGTTAATTCATTGTATAAATCTACAATTGAACTTGTTGGTTGACCAAATGGTATTCTCATTAGTTAAAATATTTCCTTAGTTTTCTATTTGTATTAATTTTAGCTATAATTGGCATTGTTGTTCCTGCGTGATGTAAAGTTTTATAAATTTCATACACACTTTTTCTTTTTTCTTTTGAGGTTTCAGCATCTAAATAATTTTGAATTAAAGTATCTCCAAGTCCTGGTTTTTTTTCACCTTTTACAACAGCAGTTTTTTCTAAAAGGTCAGCCATAACTAAAACATTTTGAAATTCAGGACTTAAATCTCTAACATCTTTAGTTTTTTTAACTTTATCAAATTCAGACATTGGACCCATTACTCTTTCTAATCTAACTACTGCAGGGTCAACAGATGCTGGTTTAAATTGCCAACCACCTCTTGCTGATTGTTTATCTTCAACTCCTGCATCATTTAAATTTACAGCATCAAAGTTACCATCGCTTTCAATATATAATAAAACAGAACTTAAATCATATAACTTTTGTTGAGCATTGTCAAGATTATCATATGTAAATCGAGGAGTACCATCTTTATTTTTTTGTGTTAAATGTTTGGTTTGTAATTCAGTAAGAGTATCATTTATAGGAGCAACTATAATAGAACTATTTACTTGTCCGTCTTCAATTATTGATTTTTTTTTTTGAATATTATCTGGAACTCTAATTGTCATGCCTCCAGTAGGTCCCGGTATATACACAAATTTATATTTTTGTTCTCTGCTTTCAGGTGGATAAGCTTCTAAATATTCTTGAGGTGTAGTAAATTCTGGCTGTTTTACATTTTCAAATAAATTTTCCATAAGTTTCATTTTAGAAGCTGAACTTAATTTACTTTGTTCAATAAACTTTAATTGATTATCAAATGCAATCTTTCTATCTTCAACACTCATTTTACTATAACTTGCATCTTCTTGATAATTTCCTGTACTAGTTTGAGAAGGAACAGCAATACCTTCTCCTAACAATAGAGGTATGCTTCCTTTAAATCTATCGTATTTATAATCTTGAGCTACTTTATCAAAACTAGTTGTATAATATTCAGGCTTACGATTTAAAAAACCTCCTCCTGATTGAAAACCTTCATTAGCTGCTACAGCAATTGCAAGATTCATTCTATATATTTCATTATCTGGACTTGTTATTTTTTGATAAAATTCTGATATTTCATCATTAGTTACTTCTTCGCCTCTGTCTTTTAATGTAGAAGTAAAAGCAGCTAAAGCAAAATCTGTATCATCTTGAAATGCGTTAGTTAAACCAGCTACATCTTTTGCAAAAGCTTGTTTTTGAGCCTCATCTTTATTGATATCTGTCATGTATCTTCCCCAAGACGCAGACCCACGTTCAGACATTTTTAAAGTATTATCAGAATTATATAATTTTTTATTACCTAAATTTCTACCAAAAGAATCAATAGCTAAAGAACTTCTTGATATTAAATCAGGGTCTGCTTTAGCACTAACTAAAGCTTGGGTAGCACTTCCTCTATATTGAGCTAATGATTTATCTATAGAGGTAATTAAAGGACCTTCAATATTTAAAGTTGTTAAAATATCATTTATATTAGAACCATAAACATCTGTATTTTCTATACCTCTAAATATATTTAATTTTCCTTGTTGTTCTTGTCTATTACCTACTTTTCTAAATATATCTTTAAAACTTTCAATATATCCTCTATTAGCATATTCATTTTTTAATCTAGCATAATATCTTTTTTCAACTTGATTTAAACGACCCGGTGTAATAGCTATAGCTTGTTCATATAATTTTGCAGAATCTAAATCCCTTGCATTTAATAACTTTCTTAATTCAATTTCGTACATTTCAAAATTACGTTTACCTGTTTTTTTACCTTTAGAATCAACATAAGGAGAAACATAATTACTAATTAGATTATGCATTCCAAGTTGAAAAGCTGTATCATATTCAGATGTTCCTTTTTTAAACAAAGGATATTCTTCATCAGGTATACCTTGTTTAATAGCTGCATCAATAACAGGAGATAAATTTTGTTGTAAATTTTTACCATACCTATCGTCATCTAATATTTCTTTAGTTAAAGTATTTACATCCATATCTTTTCTTTCTGCAAACCACGCTTGATTTGGCATGTTTGCACCTATTCTACCTAAAGTTTTTATTTGTTTAGATTGTTCAGGATTATCTTGTAAATTAAAAGCTAGTTCATCGTCTGCTTCTTTTAATCTTTTTTGAACAGCATTTTTAAATACAGCTTGACCTGCTGTTAATAAACCTATAGCTTGTTGAAACTTTCTATTTTTTTTAGCTTCTTTAGCTCTTTCTGCTGCTATATCTGATTGTCGTTGTAATAAAGAACTTCCTAGTTCTTCAATACTCATATCACCATAGTTACTGATTAAATTTTCCATACTATTATCAGCCATCTTTAAACTCCTGTTTTACCTAATAAACTTTTTTGTGATTGTAGTTCTGGTTTAGGTTTTTGTAAAATACTTTGTTGTACTTTTTCTACATCTAATTTATCTAATTGTTCTTTTATATCTGAACCGACTGAAGCAGATTGAGGCTTAAAAACTCTAGCATCTTGAAATCTTTGACCACCTTCTTTCATAAATGTTTTACTATCTGTCCTTACTTGTGCTGCTTCTTCTGCATCAAGGTCTTCATCATCATCTTCACCTTCTGCATCTAATGTAGGTTCTATGCCTGATTTTTCAGCAATAGCTAACAACATATACATAGTAGGCTCTAATAATTGTAAACCTAAATCAGGATTAAATTTACCTTGTCTAAATCCTTCAACCAATACTGTTTGAGCTATAGCATCTACTGGAACTTCGTTAATCATAAGTTTTTGAATTTCTTCTAAATTTTTAGGTTCTAATAAATTTAAAAATATCTTTTGTCTAGCTACATTTAAATCTACCATTTCAGGTGGTTTTTCCCAAGCGTAATTATTTTCAGGACTATTAGTTAAAGACTGTCCCGGTATTGGAGCTTCAAAAGCTGTTTGTTCTATTAATGGTGATATTGGTTTACTTTCCATATTTTATCCTTTATATTGTTATGAGTAAAAATCTTCTAAGATAAGACCATAGCCCGAAGTCATTTGTGCTATTCCATTTGGATTATCATTTAAACTATTCATTTCAATAAAGTTTTGAGGTGCATAAGTATATGTATTAGTAGGAACCATAGATAAAGTTTCTTCAGCTATTAATCCAGCTCTAGATGCATTTTCTCTTCTCATTAAATAATCTGAATAAGCTGCATCACTTTCATCTTGAAGTATTCCTTGACCTTTTTCTGCTACAAAAGATACTTTTTTATAAGCATCAAATTCTCTACTATCTTTAACTTTTGCTTTAAATGAATCGTATTCTACATCACTATTAAACAAACTAGGTTGTTTACCTTCAGGAACATAATTAAGACTTTTATCCGTAATAGTTTTAAAAGGTTTATTTAATAGTTTTCCATCTTCTCCAGTTTTATAGTATTCAAATCCTTTATCAGTAGATTTTTTAGTTAATCCTTCTATTCCTTTTGATTCAAATTTATTAATATCTCTCATAAATTTATTACTGTCTTGTAAAGCATTTAAATCTTTTTTAGACATATCTTTTATAAAATCATCTTTGGTAAAAGGGTTACTATCAGTTACAATATCCGTACGCATTCCACCGGATGTTAATGAATCAGATAAATCAACAGTAGACCTATCTATAAATCCACCAGTAGACTCACTTACAAAATCTCTAAATGCACTACCTGCACCTCTAGCTCCTTCTTTCATAAATGGTTTACTTACAGCATTCATTCCATATTCAATAGCATCTGTAACTTTGTTAAAAACTCTACCAACTCCGTCTTTAACCCAATTAGCACCTTTTTGAATTTTAGAACCAATATTTAAAATAAACTCACCGACAGGTCCCATATTACCTAGCCATCCTGATAAGACACTACCCATACCCGGAAGTAAAAAAGAAAGTGCAATAGAACCTAAAGGACCTAACTTTCCAAAAGCTTTAGCTATTTTACCTAAACCTTTCTTAAGTCTTTTACCTATACTTTTAAATCCTCTTTTAATTTTTTTACCAATTTTTCTTAATTTACCCATAATATTTCCTTTAACTTAACCATCCATCTAGTAATCTAGCAATACCTGCTACGTTGTCATCCCAAGAATCTTTTTTATTTACAGCTTCAGAGTTTCCTAAAGCAGCTATTAATAAAGAGGCTTTACGTTGTTGTTCATTATCCCATCGTTTAAAATCAAAGTCTGCTTCATCTCTAAGTTCTTGCCATAAAAAGTTATTAGCAGAAGCAGTAAGACCAAAAGCATTCTGTGCATTTTGTTGATTGACTGCATTAAAAGCAGCAGTATCAGCAGTGTTAGCCTTACGCCTCCACTCTACATTAGATTGTGCAATTACTGTTTCGTTTTGTGTATTAAATTGTTCTTTAGCAAAATCTTGTTGTGCATTAAATTTAGACATGTCTGTTTGTAATTGTGCTTCTAGTTTTTCAACTTCAAATTCATTACCAACTCTTCTAGCTTCTGCAGCATTAGTATTAGCTACATTAAATTGTTCCATAGCATTTAATTGACTGCTATTAAATTGTTTATTCTGTTGTTCTAAATTAGACATAAACTGATTTACTTGATTTTCACTAGTAGCATTAAACTGTGCTTGAGCATTAGAGGCTGATTGGTCAGATAATAATCTTTGTTGTTCTTGTTGACTTCTCATCATACTTGCTTGTTGCTCATTTGATAAGTTTGCCATATCCATTTGTAAAAAGTTTTGAGCATTACTAACAGCTAATTTAGTTCTTTGGTCTACAGTAGCCATATCAAGTGATGCTAGAGCTGTAGCTTGTTGCATAACTAATTGTTGCTCTGCGTTCATATTAGTAATAGCTACTGTCTGCATAAACTTACTATTTGCTAATACTCTTTGTTGGTCAGCACTAAAGTTTGCCATGTCCATATTAGCAGTAATATTAGCATTTTGCATAGCTCTTTGTTGGTCAACATTAAGCTGAGCTAGTCCCATTGACTGAGCTAATTCACCATTCTTAATATTAACCTGCATTTGTTTGTTAAGATTTGCAAGTTCTGTTTGTTGTTCAGCAGTAAGATTTTCTGAACTAGCTTGATTAAGAGCTGACAAGTTTGCAAGTTTCATTTGTTGGTCATTACTTAAATTAGCAAGTTCCATCTGCTGTTTAAATCCTTCATTCTTAGCAAGAAAATCAGCAGCAGTTTGCATTTCCAACATACGTTGTTGATTGATTGCAGTTTGATTAGCTCCTTCAACTTGTGCTTCTATTTGAAGCTCTGCCATATTTATTTGTTGCTCATTACCAAGATTAACCATATTAGCTTGTTGTTGGTTTTGAGACTTAACTAATGCAGCTTGTTGTTGATTTTGCAAGTTAGCCATTCTTGTTTGTTGCTGTTGTTCAGCAGTAGTCAATATAGCTTGTTGTGTAAATTGACTTTGCATTGTTCTCATTTGTTGAGACATTTGTGCAGTCTGACTTGCAGCATCTTGACGATTTGCTAAGTTTTGCATTCTTAATTGTTGTTCTTGAGTAGCTTGTTGTAAATTAGCTTGTTGTTCGTTACTTAAGTTTTGAGCTGCTCTAGCTTGTAAAGCTTGTGCGTTGCTTTGAGCCATTGGCATAGCACTTTGAATAATAGAGTTAAACAAAGCATCTCTACCAACTGTAGAAACACTTAATCCTCTTTCTGCCATTCTTGCATTCATTGCATCTACAGCAGGTTTAGCCCACATAGGAATCTCACCATCTTCCATGCCACCTAATAAACTTTCCATTTGTGAAGATACTAAAGCTTCTGTAGGCAGTGCAGCAATAGCAGCATTAACTTCTACAGGATTTGTATCTACTTGAGCTTCTACAGTTGCAGGGTCTTCTACAATAGCAGCAGCAATGTCAGGTGGCATATTACCAACCTCTGCAATCATTTCTGCAGCAGCACCTTTTGCAGCTTGTCCTTTTACTGCTCTTTGAGGTGCAGCTTCATAACCTACTATTCCTATAATTTGTGCAGCTTGTCCGTCTGTAGCAGGTGTTCCTGTAATAGCTTCACGTTCTTTAGCTTCTGCATCGGCTGTTGGAGATACTTGTACTTTAGCTCCTGTTACTTCGGGAGCAAATGCACCAGCAGATAAAACCCCATTAACATCTGTTGCTTTAGCAGCATTCATTATACTATCTTCAACTTGAGCAGCTACTGCATTTCCAGAAAGTTGTCTTATTTCATCTACTGAAGCTTTTGCTTCTGGTGATAGTGTTCCTGTTTTAGCATCTACAGCTACTTGAGTTCCTGATACAGTTGTAGTAGGTGCTGTGACAACTCCTGCAACTTGAGTAGTATCGGTTGTATCTGCTACTCCTTCTCTTACTTGTTCTTTACTTACATCACCTACATCTGCAGCTACGCCTCTTTCAGTAGGTCCCATTTGAGGCACATCTTCTCTTGCGATTTCAGTGTCTGTTCTAGAAATTTCTTGAGGTTTTGGAATAGTTGGCATATCTTCAGGCATTACTCCTGCAGCTATTTGTTCTGCACTTCTACCTGTTTCGATGACTCTTTGACCTCTTTCTTTTTCAGCCAGTGTTTGTTTTTGCAACTCTGTCATTCCTTCAAATTCATCTACTTCTGTTTCATCATCTTGAGAATTTTGAAGTACCCAAGATGAGCCTGTCCAAACATACACAATGCCATTTCTTACTTCTGTATCTCCTACTTGAAGTCCATCGTCATCATCATCATCATCATCTTTATCGTCTTTAACACCTTGTATCCAAGTACCTGCATCAGAACTAAAAAACCATCCATCATCTATCGCTGCTTTTCTAGAAGGATATCCTTCTATTTGCCACCATGGTTCTTCAGATTTTTTATCTCCTATATCAACTACAGAGGATTGTTGCTGTGGTTGTAGCGTAGGCTGTGGTTCAGGTTGTGGTTGTGGTATTGGTTGTGGTGGCTTTACTGGTCCACCTACTTTTGGTCCACCCGGAGGAGCTACTGGTCCACCTACTTTTGGTCCTGTTTCTTTAGGAGGTAATCCCGGTCTTTCGTTATCTTCAATATTAATAGGTTTAGGTCTACCAACTACTTTTTTACCTATAGCATATCCTACTCTACCACCTTTAGACATATCAACTCTACCCTTAGTAGTTAATTTCTTTTTATACTGTTTTAATTTGTTATTATTTTTTTTATCCATTTATAAATACCTATAAGTATATTTTACTTAACTT
>Ga0187217_1001050_pt1 | contig 11412 bp, 10 predicted proteins | sample 15SPOviralmetaG_FD_130165 | JGI IMG/M metagenome (GOLD analysis project Ga0187217, IMG submission 130165) | Marine viral communities from the oligotrophic San Pedro Time Series (SPOT) site, San Pedro Channel, CA, USA - 15 SPOT_SRF_2010-09-15... | ecosystem: Environmental > Aquatic > Marine >... | reverse complement strand
TTTCATTTTGTAATACTTATCCCCGTTCTCCGTCTCCCCTAAATCCATCATCGTCGTCGGCATCGTCCACGAACTCGTCGCCATTTTATATGAATTGAGTTGTTGAAAATATGAAAAGCAGTTAAATCCTATATAATCTATATACGTTCTCGAATTTGATACTTCATGGAGAGTATCGCAAAATTTCAAACAGGTTTTTTTGGGGTCATTTTTTTCATCTCGCATTTTTAAAAATGTAGTGAGGTCTATAATTGTAAATTCATTATCTTTCTCTATTACACCTACTATATTATGATTATCACTCCGCTCGCATATCATACGGGCATACCCTAACTGCCACGGGAGTATATAATCTGTTACCTCCGTAAGGAATTTATATGAATACCACCTACAATGTTTAAACTGGTAATTTTTTAATCTCCCTAATTTATATACTCTCTTTATTATTTTCTCCATATAATAATGTTAGATTTTTTAAAATGGTTGCTTACTCCGTTATGGTTGAAAAGGTATTTAAAAGAAGATGATACAAATACAGAAGACCCCGTTATAACTACATCGGTAGTAGATGATGATGGTAATGTTGTTATTACGGAAATAGACAATACCCCCATTGAGGAGTTGTGGAAAGAATGCGATGACATTGTTAATAATATGATGTGGGATGCTACGGACGAGGCACTCCATATGAATTTAGAGGAATTTATTGAGGAATTAAATAAAAATGCCGAAATGAGTCGAAAGCAAAAAGACCAAATGAAAAATTATGTTATTGATGATTTATTTAATACCTCCGTAATTGATGAAAATACAGAAGAAACTCCGCCACCTAAAAAAAAGAAAAAGGGTAAAAAAAAACGCAAACTCCGTTATAATCTGCGAAATAAGGAGTAATGGATAGTTTAATGCCAAAATCGAAAAAAAAACAGGTCGCTCGTGAAATGAAAAGTTTACTATAAGAATTTTATTTTCACGAGAGGGTATCAAAAATTACATTTTTTTACCTTAAAAGCATAAAACCATACATTCCATATAAAAAAATGATAAATCTTATATTTTGTATTTTATATCATATATATTTAGAAGTAAAATATAATGTCAAAAATCTTAAATCCATCTATTATGGCGAAAGCAAAGGCAAAGTATAGCGGGATGAAACATAGTGCTTATAAAAGTGGATTAGTGGTAAAGGAATATAAGAAGTTAGGGGGTAAGTATGGAGGGACAAAACCTAAAAAGACAGGGTTAAGTCGATGGTTTAAGGAGAAATGGCGTAATCAAAGAGGGGGAGTGGGATATAAAAAGAAGGGAGACATATATAGACCCACAAAACGAATAACTAAAAAAACACCTACCACCATTAAGGAGTTAAAGAAAACTGAAATAAAGAAAGCAATTAAAGAGAAAAAAACTACGGGTAAAGTAAAACGATTTAAAAAGAAACCTACTAATTTAAAGAAATGACAATACCAAGAACTACTAACTGGATTATTAAGATATTAAAACAAATAATTAAAACAAAGCAGAAAACAACTTAAAGAAAACATTATATATTATATTATTAAAACAAAGAATAAAAACAAATCAAAATGTCGGGTATAGGATTATCGGGAGAAATCGCACAAAATATCGCATTAGCAAAGAAAGAAACAGAGATTATTAATGATATGAAACATAGGGATATGATGGAGGCACTGAAAACATCATTAGCATACTACATACAAGAGGCAAAACCTACCCTTAAAAAGTCGTCGATTGATAATTATATAGCATCATTCGGTAAATTCCATACCCTTAAAAAGAAAAGACATATGAAGCATTACTATATGAGACCAATGGCGATTATCAAGGAGATATATAAAATGAAAGGAGTAAGTGATAATACCCGTAAAAACTATTTGAGTGCTATTATGAATGTAATGACGTGTTATAAATATAATGGGAAGTTATGTAAGGGTAAAAGACGTGAAAACGCAATCACTAAATATAGGGGTGCTATTTATGACCTACGGAAGAAAATCGATGAAGCAAAGGCAAAACTCAAAGATGGTCTTACGGATAGAGAGAGAGAGAATATGATATCTTACGAACAAGTCCAAGCGGGGTTTAACCTGTATAATGAAATGGCAAAGAAAGCGGGACTCGACAAAGCAAAGCAAGGGACTAAACTTACGGGTAGTGAATTTGATTTACTACAAAGATGGGTATTAACCTCCCTATACTCATTTTTACCCCCCGCAAGAAACGAATACGCTACTTTAGAATGTGGGAAGCGTGATGATGACGGAGTCGTCTGGGGATTAGTAGTCGAAGTTCCTGGTGCGAATTATGATATAAAAAACTTACCAAGAGATACAAATTATTTAGTAAGAGATGCTTTCGGGACGAACTCATTTAAACTTATCATTAATCAACATAAGAGTAATAAGTCATTAGGGAGCAGAGAATTTAGTATTTTCAGGAATGGTAAAGTAATGTTAGAGATAGGTAATAGTAAAAAGAGTAGTGAGTTATACCCCGCTGGGACGTGTAAATCATTGTATCAAGTATTAGATAAATGGTATGAATTAAATTATGCGAACTGGTTACATCAACCCCTATTTGTAAATAAGAAAGGGGGACGAATGAACCGAAACTCACTGACAAAGTATTTGATTACTACATATCAAAAACTATACCCTAATAAGAAAATATCCACTAACATACTCCGTAAAGCATTCCATTCATCCAAAGATGCTGAATTTAAGAAGGAGTATGACAAGAAAAAGGTAGTCGCCGAAAGTATGGGGCATAGCATAGGAGAGGCAATGACGACCTACACCAAAGAGATTCCAAAGTAACCACCCTAACATTATTTTTTCTAACATATATATATAAATAAATCTTATAAAAAAAAATGGTAAAGTGTTTCACCCTAAAAGGCGGTAAAAGTGCTGGTAAAGTCGTATGTCAAGGTAGTAAAGGAGCAAAAAAGAATTATGATGATAATAAAGTAAAAACGAGTAGTCGTAAAGGGACGCAACCTAAAAAACCAAGGGAGTTAAAAACGGCAAGAGCAAGATTAACAACTACCGAATTAAAAGGATTACTCCGTAGGAATGGATATACAGGCAGACAATTAGAGGGTAAGACAAAACGAGAGTTATTGAGATTACCCCCTACACGAAGATTAAAAAATATAAAAGATAAAGAGAGAACCCGTAAGGCAATGGGCGTCGTCCGTAGTAGATTTAAGAAGCAAGGGACAAGTGATAGAACTAATGAAAAACAAGGGGAGGAGATTATGGAATTGAAAAAGAAAGTAGCAAAGAAACCTCGTCGAAAGCGACGGACAAAGAAAGAAGTAGCGGAGGCAAGAGCAATGGGTAGGGAGGACAAGCGTAGCGGAGGAGGGGGTAAAAAAGCATCATTCAAACCTGGAACATATGACGAAGAAGAGAAAAGAAACAACTACAAAAACTTTCTTAAGGATTATTACGAGGCAGAGGACGAGGGGTATAGAGATGAAAAATATCAAGAAAGACGAGCATATTACGACAACGAAAAACGGGGTGAGGACAGATTAGTGAAATTAATGGAACAATCGAGCGGACACGCATTTAGATTCACAAGAAAAATATTTAACAGAGTGAAAAAGAAAAAGTTTAATACCCGTAAAGAATTCGAAGAAGCATTCAGTAAAGAAATAGGATATACATTATAAAACCTGTAATCAGTTTATCGTGAAAATAATATTCTTATAGTCGTTTTTTATTTTCACGATTTTTTATATTCGTTATTATACATATAAAAGTCAAAATAAAATGCCTCAATCAGCATCGCATAAAGCAAAAATAGCAAGTGGGGTAAGGGCATATCACGCCTGTGCCCGTAGTAAAGGGTGCGGTAAAGGGAAAAAGAAATCCGTAGCAAAGAAAGCAACCTCCATACAAAGTCGATTTAAAAAAGATGCGAAAACTGACAAGATTTTAGAAAATCAAATGAAAAAAAAGGCAAAAGCAAAATTACTACAGAGATTACGGAATAGAAAGAAGAAGAAACCCGTAGCAAAACCCGTAGCAAAACCCGTAGCAAAGAAACCAGCAAAGAAACCAGCAAAGAAACAGAAACCTACACAACCGACATATAATCAATTTATAAAAACACCCGAAGGGAAAAAATGGGCGTTACAAAAAACAATACGTTTGAAAAAATCCGCAGACCAACTCCCGAGATACTGGAACAATACCCGTTTGAGTAAGAAAGCAACCTCATTAGAATATATAATAAATGAAGTAGATAGGGTAGTAGATTATAACCACCCCGTGAGAGGAGGGACAATAATGCCATTTGAGGAGTGGGTGGATAGTCGTAAAAACCCAATGGCGGAAGAAGATGAGGAACAGATAGGTATGGAAGTAATGGATGATTTATATCCAGGAAGAGAATGGGATAGTTTAACGGACAAACAACAAGAAAGAGTAAGGAGAAAAAGTAACAAGAAAGTAGAGAGACAGCAAATGAGATTATATAAAGAATGGAAGAAAAAGCAAAAATGAGTTTAATGTTAATTTAAAATTTATTTTTTATATTGTATTATTACATACAGAGTATAATGGATTTAAGTATAAAACCCGCTAATGAAATACCCGTAAAGAGTAGTGAAGAAATGAAGGAGGAACTCATTGAGGTAAGTGAGGAAATAGAGAATAAAGATGCCGATAAAATCAGTAATATACCCCTAAAAAGCGATATGAGTGATATTTTTGATACGGCAAGTAAGAAAAGTATGGAAAAGATAAGGAAACAAAGGGAGAAGTTAAATAAACAACACGCAAGATTACGGGTAAGAGAAGAAAGAGCAAAATTAAAAAAGCAGAGAGAAGACATGAACGCACAAAAAGAAAAATTAAAACAAATGTCGCAAAAAACACGCAAACCCCGTAAGAAAACTGAACCTAAAGCGATACCTAAAAAAGACCCATTTAAGGATATGAAACCTGTAAAACCCGTAAAACAAAAAAAACAGAAGCGGGTAAAATATGTAGAAGTAAGTGAAAGTGAAAGTAGTGAAGAAGAGATAGTGTATGTAAAAAAGAAAAAGAAAACCCGTAAAGCACCTGTAACAAAACCCCCTAAATCACGGATACAACAACTAACACCCGAAGAACTAACACAATTATACGGGGTATTTTCACAAGCAAACGCACAAAATAAAAAGAAAGAACCATCTAAACCTAAAATTAACTATTACAACCCTATTCAAAGCAACCCATTCACGCATTTAAATAATCCATTTAATTTCTAATATTATTATAAAGTAAAGTATTATGAGTGATGATGAAGGAGAAAATACTACGGAACAACCACAAATCGGTAATGTAGATTTAAAGGTATTATCCGTAAAGAAAGATGAAAAAAATAAAAAGAATAAACCATTACACCCTAATCTGCCCGATTTTAATACCCCGCAAGTAATACTTATGGTAGGGAGTAGGAACGTGGGAAAGTCGAATTTAATGGTTAATTTATGTATGCGTCTCGACTGGGGGATATGCGATTGTTTAGATGAAGTATTTTTAGTATCCCCTAATGTATTACAGGATAAGACCTTAAAACCCCTAAGAGAAAGATATGAGGGTAATGTATATAGTAACCCGAAAGCGATTAATAGTATAATAGCAGATGTATTGAAGTATCAGCAAAGTTTTAGCGAAGATGAGCGACCTCACACCCTAATATATTACGATGATGCCGTCCAAAAAAACTCACACGTATATAATGAATTCGATTTGCTAAGCACCCGTAGTAGGCACAATAATATCAGTATGGCGACCTGCGTCCAAAAATTAAAGACCGCAAAGGCAATTTATAGGAATAATGCGACTGCCGTATTTTTATTTAAGACCCGTAGTAATAAAGAAAGGGAGGATTTATATGACTATTACGGGGCATTAAAATACAAAAAACCGCAATTTTTGAAAACATTTGACTACGCTACAAAACAACCTTATTCATTTTTAATGGTTAAATTAGAGGGTAAAGACGCACCACGATATTTTAGAAATTTTGAGGAAGATATTACGGATAAATTTTCTGCGAATAATAATATAGAATACGAAGAAGAATAATGGATATAGTATCATCATATAGTAGCGGTAGTGCGATTACGGATTTACGCAATGCTAATAAGGCATCTGCGGAAACTAAATTTAACGAAATGATAGATAATATCAATACACAAACGAGCGATACAGATACACTTATGGGTTCAATTCAAAAGGGCGGAGCATCTATTACGGCAGTAGGAGCATTAGGTAAAGGAGTTTATGACAATTATCAAAAGTTAAGGTCAAAAATATCGGGTAATAATAGTAAGAAAGAAGGTGGTGATGATGACGCTGAAGATGAAGCGGGCGGAGAAGAGGGTGTAGGTGAAGGTGGCACTGAGATAGAAATGACAGGCACAACAACATCAACCCCTTATACGACCGCTGGTGATGATGTAGCGACCGCTGGTGATAATGTTAATGCGGATAGGGGGGGTGATTTTGATGATGATACCCCTATGGAAGCAGAAGATACTGATTTAGCACCTGGTCCCGAGGAAGGGTTAGGGGATATGGGAGCAGAAGGCACTGGAGGAATATTAGACCCCACTGGGGCAGAAGTCGCACAACCCGCAGAGGAAGGATTTGAGGCAGTGGGAGAAGAAGGTTTAGAATTAGGGGCAGACGCAACCGAAGCAGTGGCGAGTAGTGGTTTAGACGCCGTAGGAAGCACAATAGGAGGTATTTTAAGTAGTGCGACACAAGCGGTAGGTAATGCGACATCCGCAGTAGGTAGTGCCGTAAGTGGTGCGATAGATGCTACGAGTAGTGCCGTAAGTGGTGCGGTAGATGCGACTACAGGGGCGGTAGCGGGTGCTGTAGATGCGGGGGCGGTCGCTGGAGAGGTAGCGGGGGCAACTGGTTTAGAGGCGGCGGGAACGGCACTCGACGCTACGGGGGTAGGTGCTCCAATCGGTCTTATCCTTAATATTATAGGTGGTTTAGTATTAGGGGGGACTATGGCGGCGGGAATTACGGGGGAAGTAGAAGCAAGTAATAATCAATCATCGCAAACAACCGACGCACAAAATCAATTAAAGCAAGCAACTACGGGAGGTTTAGGAAATATCGCGGGTAAATACGCAGTTTAATAGCAAAATTATCGCTTTGATAACCCTTTTTTAAAGGGTATAATAACCGAATTCAATTTATCGTGAAAATTAAATATTACTATACGATTTTTATTTTCACGATTTTTTTAATTATGACAAATTCAAATATTTTTTTTATCTATCTATTTTATATTATAAAAAATAAGAAGCAGTATGAATAACTCATCAGTAATCGTCAATGAAATTAGAAACAGCAGTTATACCAACGCAGATGTATTAAGATTCCATTTAAACGAAAATCTTATGCTACTAAACCCTAAAGAGACATTTTTTAGATTTTTCTTATCCGTAGGAGCAAAAGGCACTGCGGACTCATCCGCTACGGGTGAAACAGACGTCGCACACTGGGCACCATGGTTTATGGATACGGAATGTGCGAGTGAGAGTTTAGTCCGTAGTGTTCGTATTGTTAGTCGTAAAGATGGTAGTGTTTTAGAAGAAATTACGGATTATAACCTCTTATGTAAAAAAATCGGGTCTTATACTCAAAATGAAAGTATAGAGGAAATGAAGAAATTGTATTACGGGGCAGATTCCGCAGAGGTTAGACAAAATAATACCCTTACACACAGGGCATCAGTGCCAGCAGACCATACTACACAAGATAATCAAGAAATAGAGTGTTTTATGAAATTATCATTATCGGGATTGTTAGGGGATAAGGCAAATCTTTTCCCGTGTTTTGCGTGTCCGTTAGAAGTCCAAATTGAATTAGAACACGATGCTTATAAATGCGTAAGAGCACAGGGAGCAGAAGGGAGTCAAGGTGAAACAACTGCCGTCTATTATGGAGATAGAGATAATTACTCTAAATCCGTAGGTTATAGTCAAGCGATGTCATACAATATCGCCGAATTTACGGGGGGTGCGAGTGACGCAGACCGAGTTAATATAGTCCTTAATAACGCTGTGGTAGGGGGAGTAGTAGTAGGAGCATTCACTACTATTACCACTGGTGCGGTTAATACTACGGCGGGGGCAACAGCGGGTCAATCCACCCTCGATGAATTCCCATTTTACGCGGGTCAATCAGTTAAATTTAACTATATAGGAGCAACATCGACAGGATTACAACCAGCAGAGATAGATGGTAAAATTAAGAAAGTATCCGTAGCGGGGACTAATTTAGTATTAGAACTCCACGCCTCCGTGAATATTAGTGCCGATGGAGGTCAATCGGGGGGAGCAAGTAGAGGTATGGTTTACGTCGCTGACCCTAACTCTACTCCAGCATTGAATATCACTAATGTCGAGATGGTCTGCGGTATTGTAAAACCCGACGCTGGTATGATTAGTAAATACGAGTCCGCAATAGGTAGTGGTGAGGGTATGGGAATGGTCTGTCAATCGTGGTATGATTACCCCGTAAATAGTCCAGCGAACGCACTGGTTATATCAAATCTAATTAATTGTAAATTAGACAAAGTTAAGGCGGTATTGAGTTTCTGGGAAAATGTCAGTGATGGTAGCACATATTATTTAGATAATTTAAGAACCCCTAATAACACATCGGTAGCACCCAAGCAGTATGTTTATAAATTAGACGGACTCCAGACGCCCTCCCGTGCTATCTCCCTAACAAACGTCCAACGGGTAAGAACCTCTGCTGGATGGTGGTCGGCACAAGCGGTAAGGGAGGTAGTCCAAGCACTTAAAGAATGCGGATTTAAAGTAAGGGATTTACAAAATGTAGATACTGATATGCTGATAGGTAGAGCATTAACTCGATTCCCTAATACATACTCACTCGCCGATTTACAAGGAGAGTTAAGAATGGATTTACAATTTACCACTAATACAAAAAATCTTCTTCATCACAACTTCGTCTGTTATGATAAAACAATTTTGATTAACCCTAATGGAGCAAAAGTATTAGAATAAACTTTAGAAAAGTTTTAACAAAGGTAGAGCAATTTACGGAGTAATGCTTTCTATTTTTTTTATCTATTTATTTTATATTATAAAAAATATACAACAATGAGTAAAGTAAATGTCGTAGGAATATCCAAAGCAAAAGTCCACCCCCTTAACAATCAAGCATCATACTCCCCTTATAGAAATAACAGCGTCTTAAATTTTGAGATTGCTCCACAAGCGGATAAGATGATTGACCCACGCACACTCCGTTTAAATTTTGAATTAGAGGTAAGAAAGACCGCTGGTAATGCGTTTCCCGCAGGTGATTTATCCGCTGGAGAGGATGTTAATTTAGATAGTCGTATCGGGATTAATAGTATATGGGATTTAATCCGTATTAGACAACAGACCACTAATGACGTATTAGAGGAGACACGTAATTACGGGTTTATGGCGTCAGCAACAATGCCTTCAGGAGTATCACTTAATAATTATAAAAAGTATATTACAAACCTTTACGGAGCGTGCGGTCGTGATGCGTGCCAAGCAGAAAGTTTAAGTCAAGCATTACCCGTATCATTGATTTTACGGACTGGTTTATGTTCGTCCCAAAGTTTATGGAATCTTCAAGCATTAGGGGGTTTGCGTATTGAATTAGTTATGAATAGTTTAAGTCAAGTTTTACACGGAGCAAACGCCAGTTCATTTTATTACCAAATCACTAATCCAAACATCACGTTTAATTATGTAAATCTCGCATCACCGATTTCATCTAACCAATACCAAGTCGCTTACCCGTTATACACATCATTTAGTTCCGTTATTTCATCATCTAACGACCAATTGAGTTTAGTATTCGCACAAAATCAAGTCCGTAGTGTATTTTCCACTACCATTAAGAGTGCTAATCTAAATAACTTTCTAACAAATGCTTTCACCACTAATCGACTCGCTGATGGTGCTGATGCCGACCAAAAGGTAAAAGAATTGATTTTCTACAAGGACTCCGTAAAATTCCCACTCGATTACATTTTGAATGAACGAGATGCCGTTTCTAACGGAGTTTATGAAGCATTGAAAAATAGAGAATTTTTATCGTGTTTCCAAGGTTTCACAAGTATTACAAATACCCTCCAATCTACAACCACACAAGGGACTAAATCACACCGACAGAGCAAACACGGATTCGATGTAGCAGATGGTCGTGCTTATACGGGTATAGGTATTAATTATGATAGATTACGTAATTCGGCATCTGTATCATTTCAAAATAGTATGTTTGCGTTACGGGTAGGTAGTGAATTACAAGATGGGACACCTAATAACGTCCATGTATTCACATTAAGTAATAGAATGCTCCAAACAAATCCAAGCGGAGCAAATCAAGTCAGTTAAATATGTTTTATGATATTTTTTTTATCTATTTATTTTATATTATAAAAAATACAAACAATATGGACGAACAAATCAATATCGTAGGCAATTTATTACAAAAGAAAAATCTAAAAAATCCAACCGCTATTCGCCGTATCGCAACAGAAGTTAATGACCCACAAACTATTACGGCATCACGGGCAGTTTTTCATATTAAGAGAGAAGGGGTATTAGATACATCATCAGCGTTAATTTTACCCCTATCAATGCCAAATGGGACTTCCCGCCTCGGTATGTATCAAGGATGCCTCCCAATGATATCCCGTGCGGTTATGAAGACCTCATCGGGAAAAATAATCTGCGAGCAAAATGACAGCGGGTATTTAATGAGTATGTATAATCATTTTAAGGATGATGAGGTAGTCAATCGTCGTTATATTATAGAAAGAGGGGTATATAACTCCCTAAAATTCGCTGAAAGTGCTAAATTAGGGGTAGCACAATCCAACGGCAATGATGATATTAAAGCAGAATTTAGAGTAGGACAAGCATACCCTACGGAGTATCAAGTCCGTTTATCAATGCTTTTCCCCCAGTTATACCCCTGGACTATTCCAGTATTCCTCCTTAATGATTACCTCGTATTAGAGGTAGATTTTGAAAGTGACCCATTTCTTACCTCCGTAGGTAATAATGGTGTAGGTGGGGTAGGATTACCAACAATCGATACTACGGGGGTAAAACTTTTGACCGACCACATTATTTATACAGAACCAACAATGAATATGTTAAGACAAATGGGCGGAACATCTAAGGGTATATCACTAGTTTATGGTAATTACTCCGTAGTTAATAATCTTTTACCCGCACCTGGGGCAGAACAACAATCCACTTACCGCCGTAATGTAGGTTATGCTGGATTACGGGTTAAACATATGCTTCTTCACAATCAACAACAATCCGCCAACCAAACGGCGGGT
>Ga0187217_1001049_pt1 | contig 11415 bp, 22 predicted proteins | sample 15SPOviralmetaG_FD_130165 | JGI IMG/M metagenome (GOLD analysis project Ga0187217, IMG submission 130165) | Marine viral communities from the oligotrophic San Pedro Time Series (SPOT) site, San Pedro Channel, CA, USA - 15 SPOT_SRF_2010-09-15... | ecosystem: Environmental > Aquatic > Marine >... | reverse complement strand
TTTAAAGTTGCCTATTGCTAAATATACAAAAGCACAAGACAATTTAAGAAAAAATCTATAAACACGAATAAATAAATAAAATGAAAGATAATTCAATACTAAACAAAGTAAGAGAACTTCTTGGAATGGAAGTGAAATTAGGCACACGTAAATTAGACGATGGCGTAACAACTATTGAAGCAGAAGAATTTGAAGCTGGTTTTCAAGTTGTAATTGTAACTGAAGACGAACAAAAAATTCCATTACCTGTAGGCGAATACAAACTTGAAGATGGCTTGATGCTTGTTGTAACTGAAGAAGGTTTGATCGCTGAAATTAAAGAAGCTGAAGAAGAAGTTGTAGAAGAGGTTGTTGAAGAAGAAGTAGTTGAAGAAGAAGTTGAAGCGTCTGTAGAAGAAGCTAAACCAATTAAGAAAACAGTTGAATCAATCGTGAAAGAAACTTTCTTTTCTGAAATGGAAACTTTGAAAAAAGAAAACGAAGAATTGAAATCTGAATTAGAAAAATTCTCTAAAGTAGAAAACAACGAAAACACGAATGAAGAAGTAGTTGAAGAAACTAAAGAAGAAGTTGTTGAACTTACTAAAGAAGTAGAAGCAGCAGCTAAACCAATAGTACACAATCCAGAAAACAAAGAAGCGAAAATAGGCAAAACAATTTCTCCTAATCGCAAACGTACAATTATGGACACCGTGCTTTCAAGAATAAATAACGCAAATAATAATTAATAATTAAATAATAGAAATATGGCTAACACCGTAACAGGAAGCACTTATGCTGGAGATTTCGCTGGACAATTTGTAGCAGCAGCTCTTTTAAGCGCACCGACAATCGAACAAGGGTTAATTACTGTACTCCCTAACATTCACTACAAAAGAGTAATGAAGAAAATCAGTACAACAGGAAACGTATTGGTGAACGCAACTTGCGACTTTGATCACAATATGGACGTTGACGTTGCAGAACGTGTATTGACTTTGAAAGAAGTACAATCAAACGTACAACTTTGTAAGAAAGACTATCACCAAGATTGGATTGCTGCACAAGCTGGATATTCAGCTTACGAAGACCTACCAGCAGACTTCAAATCATTTATGTTAGCACACGTTGCTGGAATGGCTGCGGCTTCTATCGAGACATCGATTTGGGAAGGTGCTTCTGGAACAAGTGGACAATTTGATGGTTTAGTTCCTTTGGCTTTGGCTGATGCAACTGTAGTTGACGTAGCTTCTCACGCTGCCGTAACTGCTGCAAACGTGATTGACAAATTAGGTTCTATTGTAGATGCAATTCCTTCTACAGTTTATGGTGCTTCTGACTTGACTCTTTATGTATCAAGAAATATCGCTAAAGCTTACATTCGTGCTTTGGGTGGATTCGCAACAGGTGGTTTAGGTGCTAACGGTGTTGACGGAAAAGGAACAACTTTCTTTGCTGGTCAAAACCTATCTTTCGATGGTATTCCTGTAGTTGTTGCTAATGGAATGGCTGATGATACTGCTATGGCTGCTCAAACTTCAAACTTATTCTTCGGATGTGGTTTGCTAAGCGACATTAACGCTGAAGCTAAATATATTGATATGGCAGAAATTGACGGTTCGCAAAATTGCAGAATCATTCTTCGTATGTCAGCTGGTGTTCAGTATGCAATCGGTTCAGACGTAGTTCTATACCACGCATAATAATATAAACTAGAATTAAGAAAGGGTGGGTTAAATTGCCTACCCTTTTTTATTCATAAAACTTTAAATAAAATGAGTTGTGATATTACAAACGGTCGTGTAGAAGAATGTAAAGATAGTGTATCAGGTTTAAAAGCCATCTACTTTGCAAACTTTGACGATCTTGACACAGACAACATCACTTACGATGCTACAAACACGGACACAATAGATACTTGGGTTCCCGCTGCACTTATTACTCTATACAAGTACGAACTAAAGTCAAACGAAAATTCGTTTACGACAGCTGTTCAAACTTCTCGGGATAACGGTACAACATTTTTTGAGCAAACTTTGGCTATTTCTTTAAAGAAACAAGACCAAGCTATGCACAAGAATATTAAGCTACTTGCTTATGGTAGACCAAGAATTATTGTTCGCACAATGACTGACCAATTTTTCTTAATGGGATTGGCACAAGGTTGTGATACAACTGCTGGCGAAATATCTTCAGGTGCAGCCCTTGGTGACTTCAACGGTTACAAATTAACTTTTGTGGCAAGTGAAGTTTTACCTTCTAATTTTATCGATGTTTCAACTGAAGCAGCTTTAAAAACAGCTTTTGCTGATGCTTCTGGAGCAGATGCTTCAATAGCTACTACATAGGTTTTTCTTTTCCTTTCATAATGTAATTAGGCACTTTTCGGAGTGCCTTTTTTTATGCTTTAAAAACACGAAATAAAAACAAAAAAACGAAAAAAAAGTTATTATAGTAGAATGATTATTTTAACTACAAGCGGAGTACAACAAACGTTTAGTTTCATACCAAGAAGCCAAACCTACGACACTTTAAATTTAACAGACGAACAACTAAACACAACCGTAGCCGTAACAATACAAGCAAGTACAAATGGCGATTATTACGATACAATTAGTGCCGTGTTCGTACTAAAAGAAGGACACTTCTATAAGCTTGAATTAAAAAACGGTAGTACGGTAGTTCATAAAGACAGAGTATTTTGCACCGACCAACCTGTTGCAACTTATTCAGTAAACAACGGACAATACACAAGCCAAGCATCGAATAACGAATTTATAATTTATGAGTAAGGACATACACATATTAGAATTAGCTGCCTACGAGCAACCAACTATAACGGAAAGTAAACGTGAAGATTGGGTAGAGTTTGGCGATGACAATAACTACTACCAATTCTTGATCGACTGCTACACAAATAGCACGACACAAAACGCAATTGTAAACAACACCAATCGTTTAGTATACGGAAAAGGTTTAAGTGCCTCAGATGCTTCAAGAAAGCCAAATGAATACGCTTCTATGATGGCTTTGTTTAGTAAGAAATGTACAAGGCATCTTGTAAGCGACTTAAAGTTATTAGGGCAGTGCGCTATGCAAGTCATATACACGAAAGACAGAAAGAAAATAGCACAAGTTGAGCACATACCAGTACAGCTATTAAGAGCAGAAAAATGCAACGAAGATGGCAAAGTAGAAGCTTACTATTATAGTGATAATTGGCAAGACACTAAAAACTATAAGCCACAAAGAATACCAGCTTTTAACACTTCAAAAGAAGCAATCGAAATTTATTTCGTTGCTCCTTATTCCGTAGGATTGAAGTACTATGCACTACCAGATTACATCGGTTGTTTGCCTTATTGCACTTTGGAAGAATCAATAAGCGAATACTTAATTAACGAAGTAAACAACGGCTTTAGTTCACGATCAGTTATAAACTTTAACAACGGGCAACCAAGCGAAGAACAACAAAGACTAATTAAAAGCAAAGTTCTTAACCAACTTACAGGAACGCAAGGCGAAAAGGTTATTGTTAGTTTTAACAACAACGCAGAATCGAAAACAACCGTTGATGCGATGCCAGTGAACGATGCACCAGATTTGTACTCTACACTTGCAGAAGAATGCCAAAGTAAAATAATGGTAGGTCATTCGATTGTATCGCCTATGCTTTTTGGTATCGCAAGTAGTAATGGTTTCGGCTCAAATTCCGATGAATTAAAGGATTCTTTTAACCTTTATTTAAATATGGTTATTCGACCAATGCAAGAACTTCTATTAGATGCGTTTGATGAGATACTTGCATACAACGGCATATCTTTAAACTTGTACTTTAAAACTTTGAAGCCTTTAGAATTTACCGATTTGAGTGGTATGATGGACGAAGAACAAATCGAAGAAGAAACAGGTTTAGAACTAAGCGAAGACAATAAAGAACTACAAGACTTTATAGCGAAAGGCGAAGAGCCAGAGCAAGATGGTTTTGAATTAATCGATGTTCGTGAAGTAGATTACGACTTAGAAGATGACTTTGATTTACAAGTACAAGAATGGGAAAAAGAACTAAAGCCTAAACAATCAACACTTTCTAAAATTGTCAATTTAGTTCGTACAGGTAGTGCATCACCAAATCAAGCAAGTGAGCAAGATAAACAAGTGGATGGTGTTTATTTTAAAGTGCGCTATCAATACACAGGCAATGCAGCACCAGAACGAGCATTTTGTAGGGCAATGATGAGGGCAAGTAAAGTATATAGAAAAGAAGACATTACAAGATTATCTTCACAAGTAGTAAACAAAGGTTTTGGCGAAGGTGGTTCAGATACTTATTCTATTTGGCTTTACAAAGGTGGTCCACGATGCAACCACAAGTGGCAAAGACGAACTTATGTAAGCTTTAGAAAAACTGCTTCAATAGGTGCAGCAGATAGTTCACAAATAAGCACTAACAAAGCGCGTAAATACGGTTATAGAGTAACCAACGAGCCACAAGTTAGTATGATGCCAAAGGATATGCCTTTAAAAGGATATTCACCAAATAACCCAAACTTACCAAAAGACGTATAATATGGCAACTGCACTATTAATAACAAGAGATGATTTAGTAAAATTTACAAACGTCAACGGAAATTTGGATGTTGACAAAATAATACAATTTTGCCTTATCGCACAAGACATTCATATCCAGTCTATGCTGGGCACTAAGCTACTTGAAAAGATACGAGCAGACATAATAGCTGGTAGTTTAGCAAATCCGTATTTATCGCTTCTAACGACTTATATCAAGCCGTGCTTAATTCACTTCGCAATGGTTGAATACTTGCCTTACGCAGCTTATACGGTGGCAAATAAAGGCGTATATAAACACGGAGCAGAAAATAGTGAAACCGTAAGCAAAGACGAAGTTGATTTTATGATTGAAAAACAACGACAAACGGCTATGCACTACAAAGAAAGATTCGTTGATTATATTTGTAACAATAGTTCATTGTTTCCAGAATATAGCGATAACGATGCAGAAGATATGTTTCCGAATAACGATACAAATTTTACAGGTTGGTGTTTATGAAGAAAAGAAAGTATACTATAAAAAAACGAAACATAATTCGTTTAGAAAAGTTTTTAAATAAAATAGAAGATGGCAGACATAAAGATAAGCGCACTCACAGCAAAGGGAGCTAATTTAGCAACTACTGATAGACTTGCTATTGCAGAGGTCGGTGGTGGTTCTTTCAATAGTAAGCACATCACAGGTGAAGAAATTATAACGGCTGCTAATTTAGTTACGCCTCGTGCAGTATCTACTACTTCACACACTTTAGCTTTAGCAGATGCACATAAGTTTATTCAGTTTGATAATGGTAGTGCAATAGCAGTTACAGTACCTACAAATGCATCGGTTGCTTTTTCTACAGGAACACAAATATTATTTAGTCAGCACGGTGCTGGTCAAGTGACATTTGCTGGTTCTGGTGGTGTAACTGTAAGGGCTGCTGGAGGTAAATTAAAAACAACGGCACAATACAGTATGGGTAGCTTGATTAAGATAGCTACTGATGAGTGGTATATAACAGGAGATTTAACAACGTAATGCAGATAGCAACACACGGTATATTAGCATCAAGTGCAAGTGCAGCAGCAAGTTTTAGCAATGTGAAAAGCTTGGTCTTTGACGGTGTGGATGATTATGTGCAATTAACAAGTGCTACAAATTTAAGACCAACTGAATCTGAATTAAATGCAAGTGGCTATACGGTTTCTATGTGGGTAAAAAGAAACAATACTGGTACAAGTGGACTTTTTGCAAATGATGGAGTAGGTCAAACAACGTACTACGGATTAGAGTTTTATGTAAAATCAAATGGCACTTTAGGTATGCAAAAGCTTGATGGTCAAGGAACAGGCTCAAGTGATAGGAGTACGGCAGTCACTTCAAGTGGTGCTATTTCAGTTGGTTCTTGGGCGCACGTTTTATTTGTACTGCCTACTGCTAATAAAAGTGCTTGGAAGATATACGTTAATGGAGTTTCACAAACTTTAACAACAAGTGGAACAGGTGGGAATGTAGGCTATTTAAATGGAACGGCAGCTATTGGTGCAATAAGAACAGGTAAATTTTTTAAAGACAATCTTGACGAGGTAGCCGTTTGGAATAGCGACCAAAGTTTTAACGTAGCAACCATTTACAATAGTGGAAGCCCAGCAGACTTAACAAGTTTATCGCCAGTAAGCTGGTGGCGCAACGGAGATGGAGATACTTTCCCGACTTTGACTGACAACGGTAGTGGCTCAAACAATGGAACGATGACTAATATGACAAGTGGTGACATAGTAACTGATGTACCATAAACAACAAAAAAACGAATTAAAATGGCAGTAACAAACGGATGGGGACAAGCAGCAGTAAATAATACCATTGACTATGGCAAAGGTAAAACTACGGCTACAAACGATTGGGGCAAAATATACGATTCAAGCGCAAGTGGTGACACAAGTTTAGGAACTGCAACGACATTTCCAAATACCCAGAGTCTATTGCTAGATGGAGTGGATGACTTTGTAGATTGTGGCAACCCTTCAAGTTTACAAATTACAGGTGAGCTATCTATTTCAGCTTGGTTTAAAACAACGTACTCAGGTGACACTCAAATGATAGTTGGTAAGGATGCTATTACAGGCACTAATAAAAGGGCTTATATGTTATTTTGGAGTACCTCAACAAATACCATAAGATTTATGGTTTGGAAGTCGGGCAATTCAACTCAATCCGTAGCGTCTACATCTACAGTTACCGATGGGAATTGGCATCACGTACTCGGAGTGAATGATGGGTCTGATTTAAAAATATACATTGACGGAGCACTAGAGGGAACGACTATTGGGGGTGGTGGAACTATACAAAATGGTACACCCGACTTTTATATAGGTAGAAGAACAGGATTAGGCGCAAACTATAAAGCGTTTTGGCAAGGTCATATTGACGAGGTTGCCGTTTGGAATAGTGACCAAAGTTCTAATATTGCGTCTATATATTCAAGTTCAGGTGCAGTTGATTTAAGTAGCTTAAACCCTGTTTCTTGGTGGCGATGTGGCGATGGCGATACTTCACCAACCTTAACTGATAACGGTTCAGGAAGTAACAATGGAACAATGACAAACTTTACGGCATTTTCAACAGATGTACCAACTTAAATAAAATAAAATATGAAAAAAGCAGCAGAAACATACGCAATAATTAACATAGCAGATTTATCAAACATCGACTTTTCACAAGTTGGTGAAACATCTGAAAACACGATAAGAAAATCTTTAGACGAATCGCAGTTTGTAATCAAGTACAATGCAGTACCTACCTTTATAACTGATGGCACTATTACACCAGCAGAAACTTTAAGTCATTCAGAGGCACTTACTTTGATGGCAACTGAAGCGTGGAGCGAACCGATAGAAATAGAATAATGAGACACACAAACATACTTGCAGTATTATATTTTGTTAGTGGTTACTTTGCTGCTATAACAATGCTATTTAGTGCGCAATTACACTTACAAGCCTTTGCAGTTTTCTTTGTAATTTACTTAACTTATATGCTTGTTGAACAACTTGAACAATGAAAGAACAACTACTTTTGCTAATAACTAAAACTAAACTATATTCAATGCAACTATTAACCGTTGTTAGCAGCTTCTTTTTGCCTATTTATGGCATATTAATTTTAATCTTTTTTTGTATTGTATTTGATACGATCACAGGAATTTGGAAAGCCAAAAAGACGAAAACACCTGTTACAAGCCGTAGACTATCGGCAATCATTTCTAAGATCTTATTGTACGAAGCAACCGTAATGCTTTTTTATTTAATGGACTTTTACTTACTAAACGATATTGTAATGACGTTTTTTAGTATTGAGTTACTAACTACTAAGATATTGGCTTTAGTTCTTGTTTCTGTAGAATTAATTTCTATAAACGAAAACTACAAAGCGGTAAAAGGCATTGACTTGTGGGCTTCACTTAAAAACTTATTTGCACGTGCAAAAGAAGTTACAAGCGACTTTAAAAACATTAATGAGAAAAATAAATAAAATTATTGTTCATTGTACTGCTACGCCAGAAGGAAGGCACCACGATGTAGCAGACATTAGAAGATGGCATTTAGCACGTGGCTTTAACGACATCGGCTACCATTTCCTCGTTCATAATGATGGCTTTATAGAGGTTGGAAGACCGATTGCAAAGAGGGGCGCCCACACGGCTTATCAAAATAAAGGCAGCATCGGTATTTGTTATGTAGGCGGTATGACTAAAGATATGAAGCACCCAAAAGACACAAGAACGGATGCGCAAAAAAATGCTTTAATTGAATTAATGCACCAACTAATGTATGAATACAATAAAGATATGACGATTCACGGTCACAACGAATTTGCTAACAAAGCTTGTCCGTGTTTTGATGTAAAAACAGAATATGCGATTATTTAGTTTATTTTTGATATTAGCGCTTTATTCGTGTTCAGCTAAGTATCACTATAGTAAGGCACTTAAAAAGGGCTTAGAAGTGCTTAAAACAAGCGACACGATAAGAATTAGCACAATAGATTCTATTCCTATAATAAAACACGACACAATAGTTTATCAAAAGTTCTTTAGTTCAAAAGATACGGTAGTAATGTATAAGAATGTTTTTGTACCTCAAACACGTTTAGAAACACGAATAGAATACAAGCTAAAGCGTGACACTTTAAAAATGATCACCAGGGTAGAAGTACACAGAGCAAAAGCAGATGCCAAAATAAACAAGAAGCCAAACTATTGGGGTATGTTAATTTTTGTTGCTTGTGTTTTTCTTGTAGGGTTGTTTGGCACTAAGTTGCTAAAGAAATACTTATGACAAATAAGAGGTATAGATTAACACCAGACGAAGCAGAAATACTATTCAAATACAGAGGGTTAAAAGAAGCTGCACAAGAAGCTGGTGTAGGTGTAGAAAGTGTTAAGCACGGATGGCTTAAAACTAAACAAGCAAGTTTATTTTTTAAGAACCCACTACATAAAGACGAAGCAGAAAACAAGCTTGAAGAATTAAGCAAAAAACTTGTAGAAGACTTAAAAGAGTTTGCACCAAACTTTCCAAAGTTAGTGCGACAAGAAAAGCAAAAAGAGTATTTACTTGTAATTGATCCAGCAGATATACACATAGGTAAACTTGCAGATTCATTTGAAACAGGCGAAGACTATAACAATCAAATAGCAGTTAAACGAGTAAAAGATGGTGTACAAGGCATCTTAAACAAAGCCAAAGGGTTTCCAATAGAAAAGATTTTGTTTATAGGTGGCAACGATATTCTTCACATAGATACACCAACAAGAAACACAACAGGAGGCACACCACAAGACACGGATGGAATGTGGTATAGTAATTTCTTAATAGCTAAACAACTATATGTAGATATTCTTATGCAGCTTATTTCAGTAGCAGACGTTCACTTTACGTTCAATCCAAGTAACCACGACTACCAAACAGGATTCTTTTTAGCAGACGTTATAAAAACGTATTTCAGAAATTGCGAAAACATAAGCTTCGATTGTTCAATAGCACATCGTAAAGGCTATAAATACGGAAAGAACTTAATAGGAACTACACACGGAGATGGCGCTAAACATCAAGATTTGCCGTTGTTAATGGCACAAGAATTTCCGATTGAATGGAGTGAAACACGTTATAGATACGTTTACACACACCACGTTCACCATAAAACAAGTAAAGACTACATCGGAGTAACCGTTGAAAGTTTACGATCACCAAGCGGCACAGATTCTTGGCACCACAAAAAAGGCTATCAACACGCACCTAAAGCAGTTGAAGGCTTTATACATCACAAAGAAAACGGACAAGTAGCCAGATTAACACATTTATTTTAATACTTAACTTGTTGTTTTATAGCACGTTATGAAATAATTGTAACTTTTTTTGTTGAAAAGTAGTATAATATTGTTAATTAATAGAAAATTATTGTTAGATTTGTTTATACAAAATTAGCACTTATGAAAACACGAATGGAAAAATTACAAATTTTAGTAGGACTTGAAGAAGGTATACAATCTTTTAAAGACCGAATAGAACTAAAGCACGATAGTATTAACGGTTGTGGTGGTATGTTTAAAGAACTACGCGACAAATACTTTGATGACATACACACATACAAGTTGTGTATTAAACGATTAGAACAACGGTTTAGTAAAGTAAGAAAAACACTTAAATAAATAGATTATGAACAATCAAGAAAGAAAAGAAGCAAAAAGAGAATTGATTACAAGTGCTATTTTTATATGGTCGTGCTTTATTGGTTATTATTTAATTATGAAAATTATTACGCTATGAGTAAAGAAATTAGAAAACGATTACAAGACATAAATACGTTTATGAGTACAACTACAAACGAAACGTACTTTGTGGGAAAAGACGAACAAGGCGAAGAATTTAATATTGTATTTAACACTGTAGAATTGTTAGAGTGGCTTGATATTGATTATATGAAAGACGCAACCAAGAAATACATTGAAAATTTATAAGCTATGAGTTACGAAATACAAATAGATCATAAAGACGATGACATTGTAAGCTTTACAATAAACGATACACCGTGCCAAGTAGAAATAGAAGTAGAAATAGGTTCTGAGCAATATCCAGTAAGCTACAATAGTTTTACAGACGATATAACTTATGCAGAAAGCGATACAATTTACTATCACGTTAAATGCGAAACTTTGCTTTGTGCTGGGATAGTTTACTATAACGACAAAGATATTTGCACGGCTTTAGAACAACAATTAAATATAGTATGAAACACAGTAAATGGATGCAGTACAATAAGAAATGGTATTATGTAAGCTTTGGAACTGTTAAAAACGGCAAGGGTTGTTTAGGACATAAAAACGAACCTTACTACAACACAGAAGCCGAAATGCTATCTTGTGCAATTTACAACTACAAAACTTTAAGCAAAGACGAAAAAATAATTTATAACAAAAACAAATAAACAATGAGTATAAGCAATCCAATTTTTGAGTATTATCGAAAACAACAAGCGAAGATTCAAGAAGCAAAGCAGCTACTTGAAAAAAACGGATTTACCGTAGATGAAAAAGACAAAGCAATTAACCAAGAAATACACCGACTAAAAAGCCAACTTACAGGCAACGTGTCAGAAGACGTAAACACGAATAAAGATATCGCAAGATTAAACCGAATTAAACTACAAGGCGAATGATGACAATGGAAGCACTTAAATTAGAGTTTTGGGATAGTTTTAACGAAGAACTATATTGCAATTACTTAATACAAAAAGACGAAAGAATGAACACTTATAAAATACTATACAAATATTACAAAGGCAGCGACACAAGCGCTGAAATGTGCCACGCTATTAAATAC
>Ga0187217_1001045_pt1 | contig 11427 bp, 15 predicted proteins | sample 15SPOviralmetaG_FD_130165 | JGI IMG/M metagenome (GOLD analysis project Ga0187217, IMG submission 130165) | Marine viral communities from the oligotrophic San Pedro Time Series (SPOT) site, San Pedro Channel, CA, USA - 15 SPOT_SRF_2010-09-15... | ecosystem: Environmental > Aquatic > Marine >... | reverse complement strand
TTTTCAAAAAAGAAAATTAAATAAATAATTAAGTTTTATTTTTTTCTCTAAAAGTATTATATATAATGAATAATTGGACATATCACTCTGTTATCCCAGAAAACAACAAGTCTTCATTTGGCGAATATGACAATATTGATTTTCAGTTAACTTTTGAAGGTCGTGCTATGAATTTAAATTCAGTTAGAATCATTGGTGACCTTTCAGTTACCGCTGGAGGAAATCCTCTCAGTGATGTTACAAATGTTGCTAAGGATATTAAATTAGATAGATTAGTTGGCGCACACGCATTCATTGAATCTATCACAACAAGTTTTTTCAATGGTGGAAATGTAATTGAAAACTTAACTGAGTATCCTAGATATGTAAAAATGAAAAACGCAGGAAGAAAAGGTGTCAACCAAATGAATAATGGTTCTAATGTATGCGAACTTTTAGCTCCAGTAGATGACATGACTAACCTTATTTTAAAAGGAACTGTTCCACCAGTTAATTCAACAGCCAATCTTGACCCACTCAACCCAGATTTTAGCATTAAACCAGAAATCTGCTTAAATAATGCTTCTGGTAGTCCAGTCTTAGGTTATTCAAAAACTGGTGCTATTAGGTTAACAGTCAATCTTGGACGAGTATTTTCAGCACTTTATGGTGTAGATGTAGACAATACAGTTTCTTATTCAATTAGTAATCTTAAGGTATCTTTCACATCAGTCCCAGAAGACCCATCAATGAACGATGCTGTAGTAATGAGAACTATCGTAAATCTTAAACAATCAATTGAATCTTCATTCGCAAACATTGGTGTTAAAGTCCCAGCAATTTGTGACCGTATGAGCGCATCATTCCAAGTTCAAAATAATGAAAATACTGCTAAGAATAATAATACAGAATTAGCAAAAGTTCCAAATCTTACAGAACTTCAATTCTTATTCAATGATAGCACTAATTCATTAGTATCTTTCTTATTAAGGGATTATGAAGAAATTATTTCAAGGTATATTGATAGTTTCTATGATACTGGTAAGAATGCTTTAACTACTTATAACTTAGCAGATAATGATGGTTTCGGTGCTGGTCTTGATTTTGATGATTTCATTGACCTTCGTAACCAAAAATTCAATTTACAGTTACAAAGTGGAATTTCTGGACAAGCTCAGAATATGATTATTTACATGTATTTCCATTCTATCATTAAAGTCTAAACACGCATAAATTTTTTTTTAATAATAAAAAAATAAATAATTATTCTTTTATTTTTTTTTCTCTAAAACTATTATATATATAATGGCGGAACTTTACAATTCAAGTATAACTACTAGATTAATAGACCCAGTTTTTGAAAGAGCCAAATTTCGCAGTGAATTCAGACTCAGTCCTGATACCTGTTATTTAAGTTCATTAAGATTATTAAACTGTGGTATTTCTTCAACTCCAGCACAAAAACTTAATGGATTAGTTGGTTCTTATGGTTGTATTAAATCTATTCAATTATATGATGGTAACCAACTTTTAGACCAACTTTTAGAAGCCTCAATTTACAATGGTTGGAAAAATGTCAATCACGATAACGACACTAATCTTTCATTAAATCGTTATACAGTTAGTAATGATTTAGGATATGTTGCTTCTGGTAACCAAGATGTCCAAGCAGATGGTTCATACGCTAAAGATGCTATTAAGGTAAGAACCCAAGCACCAAATAACTCAACTGATAATAAGAGTTGGCTTGCGCTCAATGATTGCTTACCATTCTTAAGGGCTGCTCTTACACTTCCAACAAATGTTTACCGTTCTCTTAGACTTGTTGTTAACTGGAAGAATGCTAATGAATTAAAGAATATGGTTCAAGAAGATATCACGCATACTCTTTCAACTTATGAAGAATGTGTTTTAGTTGCTGATGAATTCAACCCAAGTGAAACTCGTGATAAAATTATGGGTAACTACAACGGTGTTTCATATAGACCAGTAGAACATGATTCAGTTGACCTACCACCAATTACTGGAGTAAGTGGAACTAAGACACAATCTAATTCAAATATGGTTAAAGGTTTCAATGGCAAAATGCTTCATAAACTTCTTATGGTTCAAACTCCAACTGATTCATCAACTTGGGTTTCTGGTAATGCTAACTTAGGTTATGCTGACCAAGGCAGTAAATCATTATATAAATCCAACTATCAAGTCCGTATCAATGGTGCTAATAAATTAACACGCACAGGGTGGTCTGGTCACAATCAGCGTTTAGGTGAACTTGTTGATACTTATGGTGAAGTTAATGTTTTAATGGGTCAGAATGAAACTTTCCTTGCTGAGGGTAACAACTATATTGACAATGGTGCTTCTATTATGGGACAGTTAGATTACACTGGTTTAGATATTCAAGAAAGGGTAGATGAACTTATTGTTGAGGTTGATAGAACTGGTGTTGAAGGTGATGACAGTCTTAACCAGCGCATAAGACTTAACCTATTTGGTGAAGTAGATAAACAAGTTGTTATGAGAACAGACGGAAGATATAATGTTATTTATTCTTAATTTATTTCATTTTTATTTTTTCTAATTTATAAGTATATATATGGATACCTACACATTAGAACTTAGGCAAAAAGATGCTGTAACAACAAATAACAATGGCGATTATGAAAGTATTGTTCAAGAAAAAATCCTTATTGAAGAAGGTGATTCTGTGGTTATGAAATCTGTTTTTATTGACACGCAAGCCAGTAGTAACCAAAAAATTAATGTCCCAGATGATTTAACATTAACATTTCAATGGATAAATTATATTCAATGGTCAAAAGGAACAGGAACCTTTATAAATGCTGGTTTAGAATTTAACCCAGTTGATGGTTCTCCTTATAATTATGTTACACCATCAAACCAAGAATATACTGAGATGAAAATGATAAGTGGTGATACAGCGGATTTTGATTTTATTACACAACTTGTTTTTAATACTACAACCTATAAAGCAGGTGGGAAATCTAAACCATTTGACCTAACTATAACATACACCAATGAGAAAGATGAAGTTATAAATAAAATTCTTAGTATTCCAGCATACCAAAACCAACTCACACCACATACATATGGTATAACCATTTTATATAAAAGAGCAGAGGGTTTAAAATTTTCTCCTAGTAATTTAGCACAATTTGGTGTTATTCTTGATACAAAAATTTTTGAAGTTCCAGGAAACCACATTGTAGGAAGTCCAGAATTATACACTAAAACTTTAACATTAGAAAAAGGCGCATATTCACCAGTTGATTTATGTAACGCAATCAATAAAGGGTTAACTGAACAAGTTTCAATCAGTGATGGAGATTACTCATTATATGGAAATCAATTTTTACAAGTTAAACCACGCGGTGGTAACTATATGGTTGCTATTGGTAGAAATCAATTATTAAGAGGTGAAGCAGCTAATGTATTTGAACCTTTTTTAACCCCACCCAATGGAACTCCAGCAGGTGAACGACTTTTAGTTGGAGCAGACCAAATTGAATTGTCATTTAGTGATTCAACTCAGAAATTCATATGGAACCAAATCCATATGTCAGTTTATGATGATACTGGTGCGCCAGTAAATAGTTATAATCCAGATGGTGTTGTATTAAAAAAAGCAGGTGGAATTTTTTGGACACATTTAGGAGCAAAAGATTCTAATGGAAATTATTTTGATTTTTGGAGTAACCTCTTAGGTTTTGATTTAACAAAATTATATCCCCAAGAATCATTAAATCTTGAAACAGGAATTTATTGGCGACCATCAAATGCTAATAAAGATATTGCGGCCCCAGCATATAATCTTCAAGCAGGTCAAAACATAACTGAAGGTTTATCAACTATTGGTGCTTTAGTTCCCACAAGTAAAGACGCACAAACCGCAGCTGGTGGATATTTCAACCCACTTACTGGAGTAGTAGAAAACCCAACTAATGGTAAAAATACTGCTATTGAAGCAGCCACTAGCACATTACAAGCTGCTCAAAGATTCGGTTATTTCCTTATAGAAGTAAATGCTAAGTTTTTAGGCAAGTTTGTTCAGAAAGACCAAATGAAAAATAATATTAGGGCAATTGTGGGTAGATATTATGAACTTAATAGTTACACATCTGGAAGTCAAGGTGATTCTTTACTCTACACGCATATAGGAACACCCATGTATTTAGAATCATTTAAATGTAGAATTTTAGATAGTGACCAAAATCTAGCACCAAATCTTGGCCCAGATAATACTATATTCTTACAAATTGTTAAGAACCCTAGGAATACTGAATTAGGACAAGTTGAAAGTGCTGTTCAAGGTCAAGACAAAAAATAAATTAATTAATAATTATCAATTTAAAAATAATATCTAAATATATATTATAGAAGAATGGAATCAAATTTCAAAACTCCAAGTTACCAACGCAAAGCGTATAATACTTATATTCAGCGCAAGAAAGAAGACGCAGAAAAATATAATGACTTTAAGGAAAAGTTAAAAGCAAATCAGAGAAAATATTATTTAAAGAATCGTGACAAGATTCTTGCCAAAAAGGCTGCTGAGCGTGAAGCAAAGCGAAATTCATCTAATGAAGATGAAGAATAAATTTTAAATTATCTTTTTTTTTAAACTATTTTTGAATTTTTTAAATATATATTTAATTAATTAACTTAAAAATTATTTTCTAAATATATATTATATACAAATATGAATGTGTTAAATCAAGAAAATATCTTAACTATTAATAATATGTCTGGTATTCAACGATTACGCCAATTACTCCAACAAGATATTCAAGAAAAAGGTGTTCAACCATATCAACCTAAGATTTTAAGAAAAGGTGGAATTCTCACAGCTAAGGCAAAGAAATTCAATCAGCGCATGATTAGAGAAGGCAAGATGACAAAGTATATTTCTGGTGACAAATTTTATAACGCACAAACGCAAAGATTTGTTAATAAACCAATTGATAGACGAAGTGGTAACATTAAGCAATCGTTCTTAAATAAGAACACAATCTTTGGTGATACTTTTGTGCCAAAGAAACAAACACTTGATTTTAGATATGTAGCAGGAGCAGGAAGAAGTCCATCATATAATTCTGAAAATGATATTTATAATAATGATTTATTAAGAAAGTTAATCATTGATAACGGTATTCAAGGAAGTTATAGAATAATTATAAATAGGTCTGGAGATAATATTTTTGATAGTAGTTTTAATATTGATAGTAATTTTTGGAAGAACAACAAACTCCAGTTTCAAGTTGATTCCCCAAGTATGATTTGGAATAATAATTTATCTAGTGGTGAAGTTGTCACTTTTGTATTTACTAAAGAAACATTACTTCCCACGCAATATTATCAACAATCATATTTAGATGGTGTTAACCATTGTTTTTTCTCAAACATTATCAATTGGGCAAAAGATGTTATAGAAGGCACTAAATCAAAATCTACTATTAAAAAGTATCAATCTATTCTTAATAAAATTATTGGTAAGGTAAGCAAGGATAAAAAGAATAGGACTGAATCAAAACAAGGATATTTAGAGCAATATAAAAAGGGTATTCCAGAAAGTAAGATTGGAGATGTATGTGAAGATTTACAAATTGGAGTTACTATTGACCAACCATTTAGTAATAAAATATTATATGAATACCGTTCAAATAAAAAACCACTAAAAATTTTTAGGTTTCTCAATACTAGATTGAATCATATTGAATCAAATGAAACACCAATTAGATTTGATAATGTTTATAAATGTTACGAACCAACAATTTTATCAAGAGTTGATATGACTGATAAATTAAAAGAATTGAATGATGATAATCAATTAACTATTTATAGTAAAGATAAATATGGTGTCAAATCAATTCGCACATTAGATAGTTATTATGCGCTAGAAAACAAATACCAACAAGCAGTTAGTAAATTTGAAAAAGACTCTGGTTTGAAATGGTGTTCTATTGATGCTAAAAAATACCCTTTGTTACAAAAATTTATTGACCTAGGAACACATTTTAATGGAACAATTGACTTTGTTGATACTTCTGAATTCAAGGAAGAAATACCAAGTAACATTGAACATATTGACATGACTAAGGCATATACTCAATTTAAAAAGTCAAAGTATTATTGTGGGTTTATGGGTAAGATTACAGACTTTAGAAAGGTTGACAATTATGATATAAATGGTATGTATTTTATTAAGAACATTGACTTTTCAAGATGTAACCAAAAATTCGTTGAATTGAATGATAAATTGGGTTGGTTCTATGATGGTAATGTATACACTAAAGCAGAACTCCACGCATTAAAAAAATATGGTGGTAAGTTTGATGTTTTATTTGGTGCCTTCGGAACTAGATTTGATTTTGATTTTAATGATGAAATGACTAATACTAAAGAATTAATTGAATTCAATGAGAATGAATTTAAGATTAGTTATTATTGTAAATGGGCTGGTATGAATTGTAGAATTAATGAATCAAGGAATTTTTTTATGCGTGGTGACATTAACTATTTCAAAAATCTTAATACAAAGGCAGATGTTTTTTATTGTGATGATGGTGAAGCAAAAATTAGTTATCCAACTGAATACAGATATAACAAAAAACATATTACAGCACAAATAACTGCTTATCAAAGGTTACATATGTTGGAACAACTGATGAATATGAATTTAGATAAACTTGTGCGTGTATGCGTTGACGGTATTTATTATTTACCTCATCATTATAAACTCAATAAATGTTTCTCTAAAAAGACAAGAATGACATTTGGCAATGACCCTTGTGTATGTTATCTTTCAAATTTAATTAATACACATGTTTCATCTCCAGCAGTTATTGACGCAATGTTTGAAGACCTTGCTGACCATCGTCCATTTTATCGTAGTGAATTATTTAATTCTGCTGGTGGTAACGGTAAAACCTATTATAATTTGATAAAAGAAAATGGTTTTATTAATACAGTATATGTTCCCCATAGTCACAAGTTGTCTACGGCAATGATTAAAGAATATAAAGAACATTTTGGTTCTGATAGTATTCTGCGTGTATCTAATCATTCGCGCATCTTATCAAATATTTTTGGAATAGTTGAGGGTGAATTGTTCAAGCATAATGTTTATGTCATTGATGAATGTTCTATGTTAACAGAACATCAAAAACAATTTATTCTAAAGCATTGTCTAGGAAAGGTTATTTTTCTTGGAGATTTAGACTGCCAAGCATTACCAGTTATTAACCATAGTATGATGGCAAAATTAGAAAAACAGTTTCCAGATGGTATACCAAAAAAATTTCTAACACAAATGAATTCAAAAGGAATTGATAATGTTGATAAACTATTGGTAAATGTTAATTATAGATTCAAAGATGAAAAGATTAAATCAGTTATTAAATCTGTAAGAGAGAATATTAGAAAAAAAATTGATTTTAAAAATTTAGGTTTACAAATGGTTGATAATGAATATGTAAAAAAGAATTATAAAAAAGAAGATATAATTCTTGTTTCTCGTGGTAGTGATACTAATATTGAAACTAATCTTAATAATCAATGGACTGATACTTTCAAAGATATTCAAAAGTTTAGAATTATGGAGAATACTAAAGAATATAAAAATGGTGAAATTGTATTTGAAGATATTAAAGGTATCAAAAGACAATTAAGGCACGGTTACACTATTCATTCAGTTCAAGGTGAAACTTTTAAAAACAAAATATTCATTGATATGCGCTACATGACTGATAACAGATTATTTTATACAGCTATCTCAAGGGCGAATTACTGGACACAAATTTTTCTCATATATAATTAAATGAACACTGCTGACTATAGAAAAAAATATTATGAAGAAAATAAAGAAAAATTAAAAGCTTACCAAAGATGGTATTATAGAAAAAACAAGGATAATAAGAATAAAAAGGTTGAGGTTAAAGAGGAACCAATAATAGAAGAACCGAAAGGTCAAATTGTTAGATACTATGGAACATTTATATTACATTTTGACTAAATTGAATCTATTTCTGAAGTCTTGTATTGACGCAGAAAAAGTTGGTTTATTCCAAAGAATCCATCTACTCAATGACCCTGCGTTATTTGGTTTAGTCCAATCTTCTCTTGCTCTGTGACGGTCTAAATATCTTTGCTTTCTTTTTGCGTCTTTGTGAATAGTGAAGTCACTCATTCCCTTAGCACCGAAAGCAATTGTTTCAACTTTCTTTTTATCTTTATTATAAAATATTGCTTGTAATTTTTTGTTTTTTTGCGTTGCTGGTATTATTTCAACAAATTTAATTTTATCCATTATATATATAGTGACATAAAAATGTTAGAAGGAGAATATCTTGAATTAGTTAATGATTTAAAAAAGAAGTTTGATGAAAAAGAATTGGAGATGGATAAGATAAAACAAGAATGCGCTGAATTAAAAAAAGTATTTATTAGCGCATACGGATTTATAAGGGTAATGGATATAATGGCTGACAATACTGAAATTGATTTTGAAATAAAAGGTATGATTTCAATCATTAGAAATTTTTTAAGTGACATGTTTGATACCTTTTTTCTGAGTTAATTTTTTCTTTGTTTTATATATATGGCCGGATTTCATACTAAAACATTTTTAAAACATGATGATTATATGACACCTAAATATGCGTGGGAGAATATAAAAGAATATATCCCAAAGAAAAAGATTTGGGAAGCATTTTATGGTGACGGCAAAAGTGGAAAATATTTACAAGAACTTGGATTTGATGTAATCCACGCACAAATTGATTTCTTTGAAAATGATAAGGGTGAAGTGATTGTTTCAAACCCACCATTCTCATTAAGTAAAGAAATAATGAATAGACTTTATGAATTGGATAAACCATTTATTTTACTATTTCCACAAAGTAAGATTAACACGCAATATTTTAGAAAATGGAAAGATAGAGGAATTCAAATAATTATTCCAAGGAAAAGAATCCAATTTGTAAAAGATGGCAATAATTTAGAAAATAAATGTAATTTTGACTGTTTTTATTATTGTTACAAAATTGGATTACCCAAAGATATTATTTGGCTTGAATAAAAATATATATTAATAATAATGAGTATACCAGATAATATATTAAATCCAGCATTGTATAAAAAGGCAAAAGAACTTGCTGATAAAACCTATAAAAGACACGGTCTTTTTAAAAGTGCTTTTATCCAAAAAAAGTATCAAGAATTTGGGGGAAAATATAAGGGTTCTAAACCTTCAGAAACAAAGGGCATTCAAAGATGGTTAAAGGGTGAAAAATGGATTAAGGTGTTACCTTATGTAAAAGAGGGAAAGATAGTTGATTGTGGAACTGGTGATGATAAACATGCGTGTAGACCTTTGCGTAGGGTTAACGCAAAAACACCAATAACTATTGATGAAGTAATTAAAAAGCACGGTAAGAAAAAAGTAATTGAATTAGCAAATGAAAAGAAGAAAGATTTAAATACAAGAATAAATTGGAATACTGGAAAAAAATCTAAATAAATATAAAATGATACATACTGAAGAGATGCGTGATATATGTAACTATATAGTTAAATTATATAGATATTATTGGTTAAAAGAATGTCAATGTGATTGTTGTTCTAAAAAATCTAAATAGGTATTATTCTAGTTTTACCATTTTTTTTAATTATTTTACTTTCTTTTTTTTCTCTGTATCTTATGGCATTTTTTGCCATATTAATAGCGGCTTCTTTTGATTTAAAAGATTTATTATAGTATTTTTTTTTATCAAGATTCCACAACATAAAGTGAGGGTAATCCATACCATCGTGACCTTTAGGAAAAGAACGGAGTTCAAACGGCATTTAAATTTATAGAAGAAAATAATTCTTCAATTAATTTTTCTGGTATCCTATATCTATCTAGTTTACTTGAACTACCACCGATAATTGAAACATCACTTTTATGCGTGAAACTTTTTACAGTTTTTTTATCTTTATATTTTTCCCTTAGTTCTTTGGTATTACATCTTATAATTTTACCATTATCAATAATAGTTTTGGTTGTTCCCATTCTGTGTTTATGTAATTTTTGACCATCAGTTATAATAATATTTTCACAGTCCTTTTTACATTTTTTTGGTTTAAAGTTTGTTATATTAGTCCAAAATCTGGTTCTTTTTTGGTAACCCCAATCAGAATATTTACAATAGTCTACATCATGAAAAGTATTATATGTAGGATATTTTTCAGCGATGTAATGTTTCATTCTACCAGTTTGTGGGTTTTCAATCCACCAATATTTTGGTTTTAAATAATTAATTATTTCAAATAATTTATCTACCATTGGTTTACCATATTTATCAATATCATCTTGAAGATGTTTATGCGTGATTATTTCGGTTGGGTGAATTGATTTACATTTTCTGCCAATCCAACTTCGTCTTAAAGAACTCCAATATAAACAAACTGGTGAAGCAGTAATTAAATCAAAATGACTTGGTTCATATTGTTTATAATTCCAAGTCATTATGTCTTCTTTAAAATGTTTTGGTGAAGTATAGTCTTTATGCGTGTCACCCATGTCCCTATCAAGAGAAACTATTTCGTGACCAAGTTTATGCGCTACTTTACCAATTGAATGAGTGCCTGAAAATAGTTCAAGTATTTTCATATATAGTAGGAAAAGAAAAAAATTAATATGAATCAATTAAGTTTTGAATAAAATTCATTTGATAAACAGCTTTGTCCATTTGTTCCATTTGCTGTTGAATTTTATCTTTTCGTTTGTAACTTTTATTAGCATAATATTTAAAGTGTTTTTCCCAACACTTTTTATTATGCGTTAAAAATTCTAAGTTATACCAATCTTTATTAGTTTGATATTTGTCTAAATCCTCTGCTGTAAATACAATCATTTTTTTTTATATATATATTTAAGAAAATAATTTTAAATTAAAAAATTAATTATATATATTTAGTAATTTAAACTAGTTCGTAATACATTTCATTTATTGTTCCAGCGCAACATTCTTCAAGGTCTGTTTCATCGGTGATTCTGTAACCAGCCATTGTTGTATAGTTGCGTTTAATATAATATTCATAATCATCAAAATGATTAATGAGATATTCAAGCATTTGATAGGTTTCCATTTTTATTATATATATATTTAGGAAACATTTTTTAAATTATTTTTTTCTAAATATATAAATTTTAACTTAAAGTTTTATGCGTGAAAATTTTTTTTGTCACGGAATTTTTTTTAAGTATTTGACTTTTAGTAAAAAAATTATAGTATTTTTTAGAGAATTTTTTTTGGGATTTTAGAGATATATTTTATGCGTCGTTGAACATTTTTTGGGGGGCTTCATATTTTTTATTTTTCAAAAAATTTGAGGTGGACAAAAAGTTCACCAACCCCTAATATATAATCTCTCCCTTTATTC
>Ga0187217_1001043_pt1 | contig 11447 bp, 10 predicted proteins | sample 15SPOviralmetaG_FD_130165 | JGI IMG/M metagenome (GOLD analysis project Ga0187217, IMG submission 130165) | Marine viral communities from the oligotrophic San Pedro Time Series (SPOT) site, San Pedro Channel, CA, USA - 15 SPOT_SRF_2010-09-15... | ecosystem: Environmental > Aquatic > Marine >... | reverse complement strand
TGCATCAGAAGATACTCCAATTTGTCCATTCTTTTCAACTTCAAAGAAAGGATTTGTCTTAGTAAGTTCATACTTATTTCTGAAATTTATATCAGAGTATAGATTAAACTCAAAGATTGGGTATCTAGTAGTTTGAATAACGAATGATAGTGATGTATCACTTAAATCAAACGTAACAACGTTATTTCTGTATGCTTCTACAGGTGGATTGATTGGAGAAATAGTTCCATCAGATACAGTTGTAATTCCTACAACTTCTCCTCCGAAAGAAAGAGCATCATATCTTGTTGGTGCTAATTTAATAGAATCTTTTGTATGTCTATTGATATAGTAGATTCCATTATTGTCTGGACCAGTAGATGTAAGTCCAGACTGATAAATTACCTTTTCTCCTCCAAGGAATCCGTGTTCTGGTAGACCAATTATATTTCTAACAGTGTCAATTCCTAGAGTATTGAATCCAATTGGATTGAAGACAAGTCTATTGTTATATGCATTATAGATTACTGAAATAGTTGTAGTTAATCCAGTATTAATATCAACGTCTACTTGATCATTGATAAGAAGTCCATGAGGATCTTCCGTTTCTACAGTAACAATATTTTTACTTAAGTCAGCAGTAACTACATTATCTCTATTAGTCTTAACACTATGGTATACATTTGTACCAATTCCAGTGAAGTAAAGAAGTCCTGTTCCTTCAGAAGAAATAGCAACAATATTTCCTGTTGTGCCAATTCCAATTGGATTAGGCGCTAAACCTAGTAGGTCACTAGAGATTCTAACACCATATACAGTAGAAGGTGATGCTAGAGCAGTAGTTGTAGTTCCATCAGTGGAGATTGAAATAGAATCACCATCATTGCTATTGTAGATCAACTCTTCACCAGTCTGAATGTCATGACCTGGAAGATAGATCGTTCTAGTAGGAACAAACTTTTGAGTAATACCTGCTCCTGGGTTAGAGAATGATAGAGTCGTTCCGATACCAATACCAGAAGAATTTCCAACAGCAACTGCTTCTGCAGGGTCAAAGTAATATTCGCGGTTATACTCAAATTCAACACCATCTTCAATAACAGAATCAAATCTAAGTTTTCTTGGATCTTCTTCTATACGATATCCTGCAGTGAATGAATTAAGACCAACACTATTATTGTACTGACGAATAACTCTGAATCTTGAACTGGTTGTATCTACATTTAAGATCTTGAATTCTTCTGTTCCAATACCAACAATATCATTTTCTCTAGCTGTATAGATTGTATCAGTAAGAGTTCCATACACATTCAAGTATGTTACAATTCCAGTAGAGGGTGCTGAAGAAAGTCCAGTATTTAATACAAAGAACTCTGGTCTAACCTCAATACTCTTATATCCTTGTAAATCATTTACAGAAGTATTGAATCCAGAGACAAATACTCTATCTAGATTGTTTAAATTATGTGGTTCATCTGCATAAGCAATATATCTTCCTGCTGTTAGGGAAGGAACAATCTCTAATCCTGATAGAGTAGTTGATGCAACACTAACAGAAGATACTCCTTTACCTACAACTCTAGATACTCTTGCTTTAGCATCTCTTGCCCCATCTTGAGGTTTAAATGATACACTATCTCCTACACTATATCCGTCTCCAGGAAGATCTACTCCATAATCTTGCAAAGATCCTTTTGAGACTCTTTTGATTAGAAGTTTAGAGTTTACTTCCTTATTTGGTTGGAATAGTGCAGGATAATCTGCATATTCTTGATTTAACTTGTATGGTGTTGTGTTTCTAAACCAAGAAGAATCATTTAAAGCATAATCATTTGCATTTGACTTTAAATCATAGTTGAAGTCATTAGGAATAGACTTATATGTATGACCAATAAAGTATGGGAACTGAGGTTCTCTGTAGTTAAAGAATACTCCTGATGATTGAGCTGCTCCTGGGTCAATAGTTGCAAAATATGCATAAACTCCATTTGGATACTCTGGAGTAATACAATGTCTTCCATTATGAACATCAAGATCTCCTTCTCCTGTGAAGATAAAGTCTTCAATGAAAGATCCAGCACCTAAACCAGGTCTATTAACACTATTGACAATAGTATTATCTCTTGTATAACCACTAACCATTGGGCGGATGGAACCACCTTCTGGGGTAGAAAATCCATATGGACCATAAATTGGATTGCCATCATACGCCCAACCAATGATTGGGGAGTGGAATTTAGAAAGGGTCTCTTTATTTCCTGTTTTTACTAGATCATAATTTCCATACTGAATTTCATTATTTGGAGATTTCTGTAAAAGAATTTCTCTTAGTTTTCTTGGTGCATACAAGTAAGAATACTGAATGCCATATTCGTCATTTCTAGAAGGTGTTAATACGCCATCGTCTTCTCCAATAATAGGAAGACTTTTCTGGAACATATTAATAGTCCATTCCTGAATTTCTGCAAAGAATTCTGCATTTGATCCACTAGGAATGACATCAATACTTACATTACCAAAGTAACCAATTCCTGGATTTTTAATTCTGGCACCAATAATGGACCCATTTTCCAAGATAGGAACTAGTTCAGCATATCTTCCTGATCCATTTACAACTAATTTTGGTGGAGTATTGTATCCAGAACCTGGGAATGTGACTAGAACTTCAACAACTCCGCCACCATTAATGATTGGAAGTAGTCCAGCATCCTGTCCAGTCTTGGTTTGGAAGATTGGTTGCCTCTCATAATTAATGATTGAATTTGTTCCATATTGCTGACCATGATTCTCAACAAATACTGAAGTAATTTCACCTCTAAAGAGTGGTTGAACTTTAGCAGTAAAATCATTACTGCCATGTCCAGGGAAGTCTGCAACTCCAATTTCTCCATCAACAGTAACTGTGATTGGTTCATAGTTGAAAATATGAGTTCCAACTCCAACAGATTTGAATTCAACATACTTCTTATCAAAGTAGTTCTGATACTCTGCTCCTGTTCCTATTCCTTGAAGTGATAGTTTGAAACGATCATCATCGAGTTTGGTTACAATATAAGAAGAAGTTGTAGAAAGACCTTGAATTTCGGTCCCAATGCATGAATATCTGATAATGTCTTTGTCGCGATACTCATTATCAATGATTTTTATAACATGAGATGCTGTATTGATACCAACAGAAGTGACTCTTCTCTCTTTGTTTTCATAATCATATCCAACAGAAGCAACACCGACAGAATAAACAATTCTCTTCTTCGCAACAGATTCGAATGAATGCTCTGTTCCACCACCAGAAGATGTTAGACTAATAGTATTGATTCCTAGTCTTAAATCTTCTCTATTCTTGTATAGTTGTACAGTAACTGCGTCAATTGGTTTTGCATAATATCTTGAGTTTGTTCCAATTCCACCAACTGCTTGTTGATCGTCATTTCTGTAAATGACATGCTCAATCTCTCTAAACTTATGGAAAGTAGAAAATCCAATTGTATTTGCTGTCGTATTAACTCCAGAGATGGGGTTAAAGGTAACTTCATAGTCAACTAGTTCTGTATTAATCTCACCAACAGCGCCATTACCATTACCACCTTTGATAGTAATTACAGGATCCTTTACATAGTCAAAACCAGTTTCTAAAAGATCAAGTTGCATCATTGATCCAGCAACGGCAACAATGCCATTTGCATACTGACCATTATCATCAGTAATTTCAAGTACTGGTGGATTAATGATATCGTAATCTGTTCCTGGAGCAGTTACATTAATTTTTTGAATTTTACCATAATTAATAATGTCTTGAGACTTATAGTTTAGAATCTCAACACCATTTACCAAGATACCAGTTGTTCCTGGTTCTGTTACAAAAACATCTCCCTTATTAATAGGTGTCTTAAATTCTCTTAGTAAATTTTGATTTTCAATGTCCTTATCATGGAAATTGATGTATGTTAGACTGTTATTCTCTACTGTTCCAGAAACACTAATATATTGATCGTTATATAAGTTTGGTGGACTTGAAGCAAGTTTAAATGATCTTGCATTTATTCTTCTGACGAAGTAAATGCCTCTAGTCATTCCTTCTAGTTTACTTTCTAAAAGGACTGGATTTCCATTATCATCTAATATAATGTTTCCAGTAGAATCTGTTGCATTATATTCATACGTTGAATAATATACAGACTCTCCTGTAAAATACCCATGATCTGCAACAGAAGATGGAATCGTGAATACTTCACCACTATATGCCCCATTTAATAAGATTTTTCTATCATAAAAATCTAAATCAATATTTGAGAAACTTGGCAGAGAAGATGAATTGACTAATACATCTGCATCAAAGTTGCCATATGTATTCTGAACATTTGACTGTAGATTTTCTAAGTATTGATATGCTGCTTTATTCTTGGTTGATACAGTTGGTTTTGCAATTTCCTTGCAAATTGAATACTGGAAGTCTTCATCCAACTTAGGAGTAGAACCTAGGTCAAAAATAATGTTAAATGTAAATGCATCAGTAACTTGACTTACAGTTCCTCTGTATTCAAATCCCAGATAGTCAACCATCGTGACTTTATCTTGGAGATTTAAATCATGTTCGATATATGATACTGCAACAGTGCCATCAAAAGATTCTAGATCAAGTTTTACTGCTTGATTGAAAATCCATCCTTCAGATCTAACACCATCAGTCGTAATTCCTAAAGATTCAATAAGTCCATAGTCATTATCATTGAAATACCAATTTGGCGTCTCAATCTGATCCTGTCTTAATACTGATCCAATTCTATACTGAATTGGTCCTTCACTTGTATTTGCAAATGCCGTTACATTTAAACGTAAATCGGTAAACTCAGCAATAGTCTCAGAAATTCCAGTAACTCCAATAAACTGAGTTGAAGTCTTTTCTGCATATGAGATAACACCACTTATCTGCTCATTATACTGAACAAAAAGTTCTCCTGAATTGGGAAACCCAATTGTCGAATCTACGTCAATAAAACTTGTGGAGAATGCTGAAGAAGATGTCGTTCTGGTGTTTGGATGAACTACAAAATTTCCAAAGGTTGCTCCAGTTAGACGAATATCTTTATCATAGTCAGAGTCTAAACTAATCGTATAGTAATCTTCTCCGCTATACGTTGCTTTTTGAATATTTGTAATCGGAGATGCTGCAGACTCAATTCCATACTCTGGATGTGCCTGTTGATATAGAGTTTTGTTTAGTGCATCATAAGGAGAAACACCTTCTGGAATACTAGTAATCTGTGCAACCAAGTCATTGGTCAATCTATACTTAGCATCAGATGGTCTGAAGAGATGTCTTCTGGGTTTAAAGACTTTTACCCACTCGCCATAGAGTGCTCCAAAAAGAATATCGAACGATTCTTGAGATCCTTTTGACGAATAAAAGTCAACCGCTCTAGAGACAAATAAACGCTTATTTAATTCATCATTTAAATTGCGCTCTTCAAATCCTGGCGTATAAAGATATTTTAATTTTGTAAAAAATTCTGCTAACAATAAGGCACTTAAATTGACAATCTTTGCACCAGACTGGTGATCTACTGCTTCCGATGTAGAAAAGGTAAGTTGGTCTGGTTTGTTGGGTGTTTTGTAAGAAGTAGTGCCACTGAACCCTCTTACACAGTTGATGAACTGATTTCTAGACTTTCGCTCATATAAAATAATCTCTTCATCAATCTGAATCAGACCCCACTTGTCAGGAAACCCAGCAGTACCCTGAATATCCTTTGCAAGATTAAAGTCTGTTGTAATAGTTTCAACAAATGCATCAACAGTTACTTTTAGGGTTGTACTTTCTCTACCATCAGCAATGACCTGAGGAGAAATATACTCCGTTAAGTTCTTAATAAGGTCAGTGGGTCCGCCTACAACTTCCTGAGAAGTATAGTAAGTCTTAAAGAAAGATGCTACCAAGGGGAAATCTTCTCTTACCCATGAAGGAAGTTGATACTCAACGATGTCTTGAGTACGGATTTTTTGGCGGTCTGTTGATATCATTTCTTAACTGATCACACGTTGGTAAGTTAACTGATTGTCGGGATAACTGGAAGTTGTTATAAAGTTCGTTCCAGAAATGTCATTTCCAGATGCAATATTATCTGGAATAGCGGTAACGGTACTACTATTTACATCCAATTGAAGATACAAATCCTGGAGACCAACTATGTCATTTGAAGCAGGAATTACCAGAATCTTGATCATTGGGAATGGGTTATTATACTCTGTCTCAGTAATAACTACAGGGAAAAGAATAATTTCTCCTTTATCATAATTAACTCTACCAACGTTTTCTCTTACAATAACTGGTTGTAGATCGGCATCTAATTTAAAGAAGAACAAACTACCTTTCTTATCAACGGTGGTTATTGATCCCATTGGTCTATCACCAATATAGACAGTATCTGGTACTCCGCTAATTTTAAACCCTGAAGATCTTATGTTATAGGTATATCCATTTTCTCTACATGCAAATTTTGTAGGATCTACTAGGAGTGCGTTACCAAAACAGATCTCATATTCTGCTAGAACATTAATAAGTACTCTTAAATCTCTTCTAAGAGTAATTGTAGTAATGTTTGAAGTGATTGCATCATCAGTGTTGTCAATAATTCCTTGGAAATTACTATATTTGAATCTTGCTCCAAATCTATTCAAATCGGAAATATTAGAATAATCTAAAATCGACTGTTCTACCTTATTAATTATATCTGCAGCAGAAAGGGCGATATTTGTGTTAAAATATACTGCTGTGGAAAATTCAACATAAAGAAAGGAAAGATCAATAATAACTGGTTCAATACCAGCAACAGAACATCGTCGAAGATCTGTTAAAATGTTGTCCTTAATGTAGTTTGATAGATAAGCACCTTCAATGGGTTTAATTGCAACAAAAACTTTTCCATACTCTGGAGGTGTGATTTCTTCTCCACCAAAAGCAGAAACTGACTCTGCATCAGGATATACCTTAGTTACACACGCCTCATAATCTGCTGCTGTAACTGCTCTACCTTGTGCTGCATACTGCTTTGTAGAGTATCTCCTAATACTATCAACAGATTCAATGAAAGTACCACCAAATGATGGTTGTAATGTAGTAAGTGCCGAAATACCCTCATTTGCAGGGGTTCCTAATCTCTGATCGATGATTCTTCCACTAAAGACAAACTGCTTAACATTGTTTGCAGCAGTACCAGCAGAAGTTACAATATAAGAAACTTCAATATAGTTTCCAGATTCAGGTTTGATACCAAAAATGCCATCTCCGAAGATTAATTCATATTTACCATCTTCAATTTCTTGTACAAAGTAGATTGGAGATTTAGAATCAACGTCAAATAGTGACTGAGTCTGTTGGTAGACTCTCTGAATCTGAGAATCTTCACTTGGTTTTACAATAACCCTTAAAGTAGTGGTATCAACATCACCATTACCTAAAATAAATCTCTGATTGGGATTAAAGGAATCGACAGTAAATCCTTCTGTAAGGTATGTACCTTCATATGCTAAAACGTTATCAAAAAATGCAATACCATTTACTACAGGTGTGGTAATATTATCAAGAATATTGAATGAATATGACTGAACTCCATATTGACGAGTTAGAGAGAAAAGTCCCTTCTTTAAAGTCAAATAACTTGGATTTGTTGTATATCTACCAGTATCAACAAAGAAACTTACTGATGATCTTGCTGCTGTTGCTGACCTGGGGATATATCCAACATTCTTTGCGAGAGATACAACATTTTCTCTTAACGTTGCACTATCAATGAATACCTCATTGCTAATCATGTTAGCATTATAAGAGTTGAGGTATGTGTTATATGCAAGGGTATCGATAATAACCGATAAGTTAGACCCTTCAAAGTCATAGTCAGTAAAATCCGAGTTCGACCTCAAATAATCCTTGAGCGAGTCTTTGATCTGATCAAAGTCTAGATTTGAAAAATTAACTAGTGGCATTATCGTGTGGGTTGTAACGCGAATTCTAACTGTTGTGGTTCAAGTTCCAATCCAATGATTTTATATTGAATACGAACGTCTATTTCGTTATCATCAAAGTTTGGTGTTGCCTTAACACTGATAAGTTCAACTCTTGGTTCATTAAATGCAATTGTTTGAGTAATTGAGTTTTCAACTCTAGATGCAACTAATGAATCCATGTTGTCAAACAGCAATGATTTGACATTTCCACCTGTTTCTGGAGCAAAAAAGCGTTCTCCTTGGTCAGTAAAGACCAAATTTTTAAGAGAACGCGCAATTGCATTAGAATTTTTAAGTGCTACTAAGTCTCCAGTAATTGGATTGACCTTTAAGGTGGGACTTAGGTCCTTAAAGGACTGTGATATGCGTTCTACAGGCACTTTTAAGGTATATTAACGTAAATATACCTTATTTATTCAACCAAAGAGAGTTTTGTTCTCGTCCTTTTTCTCTACTTCATCTTCTACATACTCAAAAATCTCATTTTCCTTGAGTTTGTCAGTTTTCTTGGGTGTCATTGCATCAAAAGCAATTTCACGGAGCATCTTTTCGTTGTTTTCGGGCATTTCATCCACCTACTTGGTTAATTTCGTACATAAAGTCGTCTGAAGTCTCGATTTTACGGGTATTCTCAACTGAGTATTCCGTCAAATCAATTTCAAAACCTGGATTTTCAGTAATTCGGTCCTTTGTCCATGCATCGTCATACCATAAGATCTTATTATTAGGGTATGCATAGAAGTTACCATTGTCCATCTTGAAGAAATGAGCACATTTATGCTCAGGTGTCTCACTAAAGTTAGTATTTAGGGTTGATTTAGACTCCCATGACCAATCTAACGTAAACATGTAGATACCTTCATTACGTTGATTCTTATAATTGATTAGTTCTGCTCTTAAACCAGCAAGTCTTGAACGAATTTGTACATCAATATAAGGTGAGAAGCAATCCCACCACATACATTCGTTTAATTCTGGTTTTGGTGCATCTTCTTTCCAACATAGAGAATGTATCGGTCTACGTGTCCAGTTGACCCCGTTCTCTAGAAAGACCTCAAAGAGGGGTACATGCTTCTCTAAGGACGCTACTGAGTGTACGTCACATAAAGTGACCTGTCCATGACCTTTTTTATGATTAAACAAAAACTCATTACGAATATAACAAGTAAATGTTGGTAGATTATGATTTAAGTATGCCAATCTCTGTCCTCGGGAAAGTAATAATCTAAGAGTTCTATATCAGGGTTGATATCAACCATTGCATATAAACAATTATTTACACTATTATATGATACGTTAGGTGTATGTGAATGATTTATATAATACTGATGACCTAATCGATCTAAACTATCATCAATCCAAAATCCTTCTTTATCACAATAACATAACTCCTGCATCTTCTTTTGAATCTCAGGACTTATCTTATCCCATGGCACCTTCTGTGTCATAGCACTTGGTTTAAAGATAATTGTATCCTTCGGAATATGAACCAAAGAAAAAACACCCACACCGTTACAAACGGTAGAGGGTGCTAAGTATGTCATTAACTGTAATTGTGGATAATAACCCATCTGTTACTTGCCTTGTCCTCTGTATGCTTTCTTTTTACCATTACGAGAGGTTGCTGAGAGAAGAGTTCGAGCACTCTTTCCTTGCCTTGTTTTCTTTGGTGATCCCCCTTGGAACTCACCAGTATTTTTCGTCATCATTTTAAAATCTCCTCTAATTCTAATTCATTAAGATCAAAGTCATCATCAGTATAATATTTCTCTGCAAATTCTGTAAGGACTTCAGTGCTTTCTTCTGGAGAAAGATCCGAGTAGACCTTCCGGCCTTTATAGAGAATATTATACGTTCGTGTCATATCAGATTACCCGAGTCTTTTCGTGTCCCACGCGGATCCGGGGGTCACACCAGATCTCCATACCCATTTCCTTTGCATCAAGACAGAATGATACATCCTCACCACACATATCTTGTACTTCACCACTATCAAAGACTTGCATCTTCGGAGCAAACCAAGGATACTCCATACTCTCAAAGACACCATTCTGAATCAGTACCCAACCAAAACCAGTGTAATCCACTGTAAAGGGCTTCCGACGCTTGCTGATTGACTCGATGGTTTCATGATTCATGACTCCGCCATTGTTCTTGAAGTCATCTTCTTCCAACCAGTGTGCTACGGATGTTGTCTTACCATCTTCTGTGGAATACCAACCACTGGTGATAGGACGGAGTTTATCCTGATCAACTGTGTCATCCTCATTGACTGCTTCTGCAGGGAATGCCATATCACAGAGTTGCCAGAACTTATCCGTGTTAAACACAATGTCATTATCAATCCAGAGTTGATAATCATACTCTAACTTACCATCCCAAGGTACTTGCTTCGGACCACGTAGTACGTTAGCACCTAGACACTTACAACGAGCAAAGTTCACCATCGAACTATAGTCCTGTGAGATCTGAATGCTCATCTGATTTTGTACTAGATCAAAGCACATCTGTACAAAGTTTTTCAAGAAGGTATATGAACACCCACGACCAGGTAGACAGAATACAATCTTCTTCCCACGCATACGATCCTTGATCGCATCATAATCCCAATCTGCTTTCTTCTCTACAGTTGGTGCTTTTGCTTTTACAGTGAATCCTTTTGCCATAACGTTAATGTATGTTCAGTGTTAGTTTAACAGTATCAATCTATGTTGTCAATGCTCTCAATTCAATAAGATGCTTCTTCTTGTGAGTGTGTATGTACAACCTCTTCATAATCTAAATCCTCTACTTCATAATCAGTCTTCGTTAATCCTACGAGGATCTGCATCGTCTCCCATGTTTCCTTGAAATCACTCTCAGGTATACTATGAGCAATGCATTTTCCCTTTGCGTAGATATGATAAACTTTAGAAGTCATAAAAATTTTTTAGATTTTTTTCTCAATATACGGTATATAGCATGGATCTTGGTGGGGGTCAAAGGGCGGTTTACCCAAGGGCGGTTACTACGATAATACCGAGAATGGTCCAGAACAAAAAACCGAAGGGTTGTGGAAGACCCCTCGGCAAACTGCGTATTAACCACCCCGCAAACACGACTTTTATGAAAGACCATCTGTGTCTCATATTTTCTGTCCGGAGATTTTTTTATTATAGAGAGATATCGAAGTCGATTTGTCACCTCTGTAGGTTACATAGGACCCTTTTTTTATCATCGCTTCGCCGCCGCGACGATATCAACAACGCCCGCCATATACTGCCATATGACTGTTATTCACACTGTAGCACGTGTGCCCCCTATGTGTCAAGCACTGAGGGCACACTGTGTGATACTATCAGAACTGGATTTCCTCTTGTTGAGTGTTATCCTGATCTGCTGCCAGACTATCAAGAACTGCTAGAAGATCTGCTCCAGTGTTAGCACGGGAGAGGAGACCGATTGCGATTGCTTGGTTTAACATTTGA
>Ga0187217_1001042_pt1 | contig 11453 bp, 20 predicted proteins | sample 15SPOviralmetaG_FD_130165 | JGI IMG/M metagenome (GOLD analysis project Ga0187217, IMG submission 130165) | Marine viral communities from the oligotrophic San Pedro Time Series (SPOT) site, San Pedro Channel, CA, USA - 15 SPOT_SRF_2010-09-15... | ecosystem: Environmental > Aquatic > Marine >... | reverse complement strand
GTAATATGAATTGCACAATCCATTTTATATTTTATATAAAGAAAAAACAATTTGAAAATATTTTATAACTTTATACTTTCTACAATACTTGATGCTGATATTTTATTATTTACAATTTTACTTTTTAATTCATCATAATCTAAATTAGGAAATGCATTTAATAAAGTAGTTTTTGCTTTTTCTAAATCAGTTGATGTTAATAAAAATTGACTACGTTTATCATAATGTTTAATAATATGTAAAATATGTAAGTATATAGTATTCTTATTTATTTTAGAATGTATTTCATTTTCATTTTTTAAATTATTATAAATATTTTTAAGATTATCAATAATTTCATCAGAATTCTCTCCAAAAATTCCAATTGTTTCTTTTAATAACGAGAGATCTTCACTTAAATTTTTTTGTATAGTTTCTAAACTATCAATGTTTTCTTCTAGTTCATCTATATTTTCTTGTAATTCTTCGTTATTTTCTTTTAATTCATCATTTTCTTCTTTTAAAACATTTACAGATTTTTCAAGAGCAGCTCTAAGTCTCATTCTTCTAATAGTAAATAAAGATATACTAGAAAAAATTCCACTTAATATATAACCTATACCAGTTATATTGTCAATAATAAACCATGCAATAAAACCAAATCCTATTCCTCCAAGTGAAAAAGTAATTAAAACAATATCAGTTAATTTATTGCATGCATTTGTAGCAAAAATTTTTCCAGTAGCTAAATTATATATAGTTAATTGTGATGTTATTGATTTTGATTCATTATTTTTAGATTCATTATTAGAATCATTATTATTGGATTCATTGTTGTTAGATTCAATTACAATATTATTTTCACTCATTTATATAAAAAATAAATATAAAATTATATTATTTATTTTTATATAAATGAATAAAAATAAATATTATGAATTATTAGGATTAGATAATAGTGCATCAGAAGATGAAATAAAAAAAGCATATAAAAAACTTGCAATAAAATACCATCCTGATAAACAAGTTGGAAAATCAGAGGAAGAAAAAGAAAGTAGTGAAAAAAAATTTAAAGAAATAAGTCTAGCTTATGAAATATTAACAGATCCAAATAAATTTAATAATATTCACTCTAATTCATTTGATTTTAGATCTTCATTTATAGATCCAAATGATTTATTTAATCAAATATTTGGTTCAATGAATATAAATTCAACTAATTTTAATAATAGATCAAATGTATCAATAAATATCAATACTACCATTCCTAATACTTTTGTACGTTCATCTACAGTAACATTTGTAAACGGTAAACGTATTGAAAAAACTCAAGAATTTATAAATGGTGTAAGACATGAAAGAGTAGTTGTAAATAATCAAAACAATATTCAAAATATGAATAATTTACCAAAAAACATTCAAGATTTGTTAAAAAATATATAGAAAAATATATATTAAAAACTGTGTATATAATATAACAAAAATATGTTAAAAATATTTACTATATTTTTATTTTTATTTACATGCAATTTTAGTAATAGTTACATTATTAATAACTTTAAAACTAATAAAATTTCAAATAAAAAACCAATAAAATTATTAATGATAAATAGTTGTCCTGATTATTTAAATAAATATACTAATTTATTATCAAAAGAACAAGGTGAAATAATAGTAAAACAAATTTCTGGATTATTTCCAAAAATGGATATTATATCACATTATGTATTACATACAAATGATGTATTAATAAATTATGTTTTAAATAATAACCACATTAATATGGAAACAAAAAAATCTTTAGCTTTATTCTTAATAGAAATGACACAAAAAGGAGATTCTACTGGTTCACATATATTACAAATATATCATGATTTAGTTAACTGTTTACTTTAAAATAAATTAATTTTAAAATTAATTTAATATTAAAATTAATTATAAAAAATGTCTCGTGATAATGTTATTGCTGTTGCTAAATATAAATATAAATATTATGTATTACCTGATTTAAATATAGAAGTACAATTTGATCCAGATTATATTAAAAATATTTTACTTAATAGTGAAAAAAAATATACACGCGATAGAGGAAAAGCATTAATTATTGCACATAATATACAAAAAAAAATGAATTGTGAATATGGAGTAATAGAAATTGATATATAATTTTGTAACCCATTTCTAGTTTTCCTACTCATTTACTAGTTTATTTTTCATTGTTTTATTTTTTTTACCTGCTGAATGTGCTCTTTTTAATTGTTTTATATTTATTTTTCTATTTATTGATATTGGTTCTGAATTTGCACGTAAGTTACTTGATAAATATTCTTTTTTACTTTTTACTGTAGTTTTACATTGTGTACATTTTTCTGAAATTCTACTACTACTTCTTCTTATAGAATCTCTAAGTGCATTAACATCAATATATAAATGTAATAATACAGGTTGAAAATCTTTTCCCTCGCGTGGAGTACTGGATTCGAGAGATTTTCTATGTTTTTCTAACAAACTTGGTAATTTAAATCTTGGATTATATTTAATAGTATATAAGTCTCTAAATTTCATATAAAATGTATCATCAAATAATGATGGATTACTACCAGCATAATACATATCAAATACTGGCATAGTTCTTTCTTTATCAGAAAAATCAGCTTCTAAAGTTATATTACAATTTTCTCCATCTTTAAAAATTACAGCTGCAGTATGATAAGGACATCCAGTTTTTTCTGTCACACTTAATAAATCATAATTAAATTTATGATTATATAGTACTCTAGAAAGTAGATATGCTTCTCCAATATCTGGATTAATACTACAGTAATAACTTTTATTCGAAATTTGAGATAATACAACTTTAAAATTATTTGCATCATTCCAGCCAATTTGTAATCCAGTATTTTTTTCTCTGAAAGCAGCTTTAGCTCCTTTTCCAGTAAATTCTCTATATTTTTTAAAATTATTATTTGTTTTATTTAATATGCATAGTTTTTCAGCATATACAAGACAATCATTTCTTGTATCATCATTATCTGAAATCAATGTAATAGTATTTTTTCCATGTGTATTAATATTAAATCTAATATATAAATTTTCTTCAAAACTGAGAATATATGGTACTTTAACAGTTAAAAAATCAAAAAATCGTGGATTGCTTTCAATAACTTCATTTATACTATCTTTTCTTATATAAATTTTATCATCTTCACCTATTTTTATTAAAAATATTCCATTAGGTGATTTTTTATAATAATCTTCATCTATTTTTATCTTTTTAATTTTACTCATTATATATTAAATAAATAAAAATTGAAAAATTATTTCTATCTATAATAATAAATATATTTACTATATAAATATGGTATTGCAAAATATTTTGAATAACTATGTTCCTTTGCGTGCAGAAATTGAGAACCATTCTAATGGTAAGGTAAAGATTGGTTGTGTAGCGTTCTCACCAAAGTTAAATCATCAGTGTGTTTTACGCGTTTGGCCATAACCAATATAATTTGAATAACAAAGCATGTAAAGAAAATAAAGATAATATTCATGCGGAAGTAGACTGTGTTAATCGTCTTAAAAAATGTGAAAAAATTACTCCAATAAATATTATAGTTTTTAGAACAAATAATGATGGAAATAAATTAATGAATGCTAAACCATGTGAGTGTTGTTTAAAAACAATTGATTTTACATTAAAACGTAAAAATTATAAACTTAAAAAACTATGTTATAGTGATGTTGATGGAAATATTGCAACACTATAAATAATTTAATTTAAATATATAATAATAATTATAATTAATATTATGTATTTAACACCACTAATAAGAGCTAATAGAGCAGTAGCAGCAAGCTTACTATATCCAAGTCATCCTATACAAGCAATTGCTATAAGTGAAATAGCAAGTGTTATAATTCCAGTTTTAAATCCAGAAATGTTACCTCGTATAATTGGGACAATGTTTGCAATAATGTATCATCCAACTTTTGCACATTATTATGTTAAAAAATTTCATGAAATTAACACAATACATAATCAAGCGGAAATTTGTACATTATTATTATTTGTTTTAACACTGAGTTTTAAATATCTATAATTTTTTTAATGATACTATATATTAATAATAATATTATTATTATTATTACTAATGATGGCATTTTCTAAATTTATTTTTGGTTTTCTATTAAAAAAATAAAATGTATTAATACAACAATTATTTTTTATGATAATATTTGAAAATTCACCTTCACAAATACTACATTGTGTTTTTTTATAATCATTAATAAATTTTTTTTGACATTCAATATGTAGAAAAACATTTTTACATAAACATTTAGATAATTCGTTTGTAATATTAAAACATATATAACATTCTCCAAATTTTTCTAATGAAAGTTCTTTAATATTGGTAAACATTAATGATAAATTATATATATATATTTTTAATTTAAATAAATATTATTAATATATGTTAATGACATCGTGCCCGAGCGGTTAAGGGGACAGACTTGAAATCTGTTGTGCATAGCACGCGCAGGTTCAATTCCTGCCGATGTCGTTATTTTTTATGACACCGTGGCCGAGCGGTTAAGGCGATGGACTGCTAATCCATTTCCCTATGGGATCGCGAGTTCGAATCTCGTCGGTGTCGTTTTTTAGTATTGGGGATGTAGATCAATTGGTAGATCGCTCGCTTTGCATGCGAGAGGTAGGCGGATCGAAACCGCCCATCTCCAAAAATGGCAGATTAGCTTAATGGTAAAGCACCCACATAGTTAGTGGGGTATATTGGTTCGATTCCTCTATCTGCCTTAATTCTTTATATTTTTTGTATTTAAATATAAAGAATTTTCTTAAATAATATATATATTATGGATGTTAATACGAATTATGATGTTTTAGAAAACATTTATTTAGAAAATATAGAAAATTATGTGGTAATATCTGAAGAAATGTATAAAACAATAATAGAAAATATTAATATGAATTATTTATTGATATTATTTACAATGAGTTGTTTAAGTACAATATTATTATGCCCAAGAAAGAAAACCATACAAAATAAATATATAGTAGTACCAACTAATGATAAAGAAACAAATACAGAAATAATAACAGAAACAGTAAAAGGAGAATATGTTTCTAAAATTTAAAATTATTTATTAAAAATAATGCAATACAATCTCCTATTGATGATTTAAGTATTTCTAATAAAATAGATAATTTAATATTTTTATTATTAATAATAATATTATAACTTTTTTTGAGTTTATATATTTTTATAGGATATGCAATAATATTAGTAATTAATGGTGATAATATTTGTATATATTTAATATTTGAAAAATATAAATTATAAAGTAAACTATAAAATACTATTTCTCTTAATATACTAATACTTATAAAATTTTTATAATTAGGTTTTATTTTAAGACGACAATGATATTTTTTCATATCAATATATGTAACAAAAGGACTGATTATTAATCCTGATAATGCTCCTTTAATTGCATTATTATAAAAATATTTATTTAAATCATAAATTAAATTTTGAAATGCAAAAATATTACACATTAAAAATAAATATTTAAATTCTTTACTTGTAAATTCTATATTTTTGTTTGTTAAAATTTTTGTTTGTAAAATATCTAATGGTAATGTAGATATCCCCCCACAAGAAGAACATATAACTTTATGAATATAAGGTTTAATAATTTGCATTAAATATATAATTAAAAATTTATATATTTAAATCATTATTACATTGTATGATGAACAATATAAACAACAATAGCAATTAACATACTACCAAAATTATCTAACATCTGCAATCCTTCTATTGCATATTGAGCTATCCATGGTTGATCGTGAATATAAGCCCATTTTACTGTTTCTGCTACTCCTTCACTTACTCGAGTAGCAACATTATAATCTACTTCTGCTAATTTATTCATTGCATAAATTGTAACAGGTCGAGGAATGTTTATTAAAAACGTCATAATAATAATATTAGTTATTAAGTTTTATTATTATTTTAAAAGTAATTTATTATAATTAGTATTATTAAAATTTTCAATGACAGATTGAATATGAGATATCCATAATAAAAATGATGAAAAATTCTCTATACCATTAGAATATTCATAATATTGTTGTATAATAGATAATTTTTGCATTTCTAATTCACTAAGAGGATATAGATTTAAACAATCAGTAATAACATTAATTAAATTATTTCCATCTATATTTTTATAAAAAAATGAGATATTATTTAATATATTTATAATGTCTTGTACATTAGTAATATAACATATACGTTTACGTATATAATATAAATATAATCTATATATTATATTTTTCATTATATATTATCTTTTATATAAGTTTCTTTGCATATATTTTTTATTATATTTGTATCTAAATTACTTATATCTTTACCAATTGTTGAAATAATGTTAGTAAAAAAAGATTTTTTATGTTCATCTTCCATGTAATCAGGATTATTTTTTATCCAATTTTGTAATGCATCATAATTTTTTCCAGAAGTTTTTTTAATTATTTTTTTTAATTTATTTTTAGATTCATCTTTTGACCAAATATTATCATCTTTAATATATAATATTTCTCTTTTTAAATCAGTACAGTGCATTGGTCTTTCATAAATACTTAATTTATTCATATTTTCTACAATAGCATTACTTAATCCTTCACTTAAACCATTCGTTTTTGTAAAATCGAGTTGTTCAATACTAATTTCAATTGATTTTATAAAGTCTTCCATATTAATAGCATTTTTACATTCTTCATTTAAAAAAACTTGAATATTAAATTTTTGATTAATATTATTATTACCAACTTTTGGTATTAATTCTGTTACTTGTTTTCTTAATTCATTATTTTCTTTTATCATATTTAAAAGCATTTTTTTGTAATCAATATCTTCATTATTTTCATTAGATTCTTTTTCTTTATTAATAAAACTACATGTTTTAATATGTCTATTTAAGCTTTGTTTATGTTTATATATTTTTCCACAATTACAAATATAATTATTATCTTCAATAATATTATTTTCTAATTTATTTTGTAATTTTTTTTGATTAATATGTTTTTGTGTTAATAAGTGTTTTTCATAATCATATTTTCTTTTGTATTTATAATCACATATATTACATACAAAATAATTATTTACTTTAGTTTCATTACTCATATTTAATTAATATAAAATTATATTTAAATTATTTACGAGAAATATTGAGCATTTTTGAACATTTTTTGAGCATTTATAATTTACGTTTGATAAAATTATTAATTATATATTATTTTATTCTTATCATAATGCTATACTAATTATTTATAATAAAAATATTTTGATAATATAATTTATAAAAAATCGTAAAAAGTCGTAAAAAAATGCTCGCCAAAAATCGTAAATTTTTAAAAAAATCATAAAATTTGGAAAATTTTAAAATGTAAAAATAAGAGTATTTTTTTTTGTTATCATAAAAGGTATTAAAAATATAATTAACAAAAAAATCAAAAAAAATTTTTTTTTTTTATAAAGAGTAAAATATTTTGAAAATGGACATTTTTAAAATGTCCAAATCGAAAAAAATTTTGAAAAATAAAAATTAAAAAAAATAACCACTTTTTTTATTAAAATATTTTGTTATCATAAATGGTAATTAATTTTATTTTTTAAAATTCCTCAAATTTTTAAAATTTTACACTTTCCTTTTATAGTAACTTCTCCTATTTTTTGTGTTTTATTAAGTTTTTTAACAGAAGTATAACATATTTTCAAATCACTAAGGTTTTTATATTTACTATTTGTTTTACATAAATTCGCAGCATAATTTAAAAATTCATTACAACTATTATCTAGTAATTGATTTAAAGTAGCATACATAATAACATAGGCAGAAGGAAAACTATTTAAATGAAACCATAAATAATCAGGATTAATTTTTTGAGCTTCATCTAAAATATCCCAATTTTCTTGTGCATTTTGTCCAATAATAAATTTAATATTATTAAATGTGTATGATTTCATTTAATAATAAATAATACTATTTTTTTAAATAGAATAATAATTAAGTATACTTGCAAAACTGAGCCATGCAATTAAAGGCATTAATAGCAAAGATGGTTTTGATGAAACGTTTTTATTAATTAAATATAATGTTACTAAAATAGTAATTAATATATTAATAAAAGCATAAAATTTATTATAAGTAAAAAATATAGTCCATATTGATAATAAAAATGTTAAAATACTGTAATAAGGTGTTAGTTTGGGTTGTAAAAACCAAGAATATCCAATTAATGCAAGAAGAATGGGCCAAACAATACCAAAAACATAAGCAGGTGGTCTAAACCATAATTCTTTTCCGGCATTATTTGTTACTGGGTAATAGATACTTACAATATAAACACTTATTGTGGGTATAATTAAGTATAAATATTTATAATTTATCATTAATAAATATAAATATTTTATTTATTGTAAATAATATTTGGTTTATTTTCCCAATCTTTATATAACATTGCTTTACTTGTTGGTTTATCTAATTCTAATAATTTTTTTAAAGCTTCCATACGTTTCTCTTTAGGTGTTTGATTAGGATTTTTTTTTTGAATTATTCTAGATATTTGTTTCCATCTCCATTCAAATTTTAATGCTTCATTATAAGATGGAAAATTTTCAACATAACATACATAAGACCAAACTTCCCCATTTAAAACTTTATTACTAGTTGCTACTGCTCCACCTTTTATTTCTTTATTATGTTGTCTAATACGTTTATCTAAATCAACTGTTGCACCTATATATGTATATCCATTTGTGGATTCTATAAAATAAACATATGACATAGATATATTATAATTAAATATTTATTTTGGAGGACAAAAGTTAGCATTAATATAATTTAAAATACATCCATCAAATATTCCATCTATTTTTAAATGTGCACAATCATAATCATCTTTAATACTTTCCCATAAATAATTTACATTTTTTTTACTATTATATTCTTGACCAAAGGTAATTAAACAACCATTTTCAATATTTTTATCAACAATAGATTTTGTTTCTATAATTCTACAATTAATATTTAATTCTCTCATAGTATTAATAATATGTTGACAATTTTTATAATATTTATTTGATACACTAATATTTACACTCATTAAAATAATTAATTATAATTATTTAAATTAATTATTTTAAAATTAAATGTCCATCAATTGCAAAAAATATACACCCTAAATCAAATAATAAACAACCCGAAAGATATTTTTTATTTATTGGATTAGTAGTTACTGCGTCCCAAGTAAACATTAAGCAACCAATTAAAAATATATATACTCCAAATAAATAACTATAATTAGATAAAAAATATTCAAAAGACATAAATTCTATCAAGTATATTTTTTATAATTTTTTAAATAATTTTTATAAGTATTGTAAAAAATATTGAGAGAAGTAATTATAAAATATTTAAGTCATGGCTTCGCCATTAGCCACTTTAGTGGCGACTTAAATATTTTAATTAAAAAAACAAAAGAAAAAAAATTTTACAACCGTTTGGAAATAATACTTGAAATAAGAATTTTCGAATTGTTTCTATGAAAAATAATTTCTTTAATTTTATTTATCAAATATAAAAATAAAATTAAAAATATAAAAAAATTTGAATAATTATGAGAGAAATCCTAACTAAGTTTAATAAATTCTCAAAATATTATAAATAAATATAAGTTTTTAATAACTTATCTGAAGTCTAAAATAAAATTTGAGTGCTGACGCGCGAAATTTATAATAAAAAAATATTTTAATCTTCAGAACTATCATCATTGATAGCAGTATCTACTGTAATACAGTTATCGGTTTTTAATTTACATGTTTGTATATGTTTTGCAAGAGCTTTTGAATTTTTAAATACTTTTATTTTACAATATTCACATTTAAAAATAGTTTCTTCAGTTGATGAAAAATGTTGAGAGAGCATATTAGATAATTCTGGAAATTGTAAATCATTAATTAATTTTGTCATATCTCTATTATATTTTTTTAATGAATCTGAAAGTCCATTTTTTTGTGTAATAAAAGTTAAATATTCTTTGTTAATTTGTTTTAATGTTTCAGAAGAAAGTTTTAATTCATTTTTATTATTTGAATAATTAATCAATGCTTGTGAGAGATGATCAATAGTTTCTATTGCTAATCTAATTTTATCAAAATCATAATTCAAACAATGAATAAATACTAATATATGTCCATTATGAATATCAATTTGATAATTTTTTTTTCTAGAAATTCCAGTTGTTTGTGATATTAAAATTCCATTACAACCTTGATGATCAATATCTCTTATAAATTTTTCTATTTCGTCTTTGGGAACATTTCTACTATAATCTTTATTTTCTATCATAATAGGAGTATTATTACTTCTTTCAATTAAAAAATCTCCAGCTTTTGCAATACCTGTTGTTTTTGTTATTTGACAATCTGGAAACGTAGAGTATAATCCATTAAGAAGTTTATCTTCACTATCTGCTCCTTTGTTTGTAGAATTTTTTTGTCTATCAAAATGTTCTCTAACTAAATTTAATGTTTCAGTATGTGATGATGTAGTGTCTTTTGTTTGTTGATGACATGTTAAAATAAAATTTTGTAAAGAATCACATTTATTTTGAAGACTACTATTAAAATTGTCAATTATATTTTTAGGTGAATCAGTTCTATCTAATTGTTTAATAGTCTCTTGCCAATCTTTTTTTAATGATCTCTCAAATTCATTGAGAGAAGATTCCATTTTTTTATTCATATTTGTATCAAAAAGTATTTTAATTTGATCAAGAAGATCAACTTTTAATTTTTTGTCAATATGTTCTACACTATTATGTTTATTTAAATCAAATATTCTCTCTAATTCTTTCACTTGTGTTTCTCTAAGAGATGATAATTTATCTGATAAATTATCTGACATATTACTTGGTAATGTAGACATAGTTGTTTGTAAATTTACAATAGATAATGATGATTGTTTTACATTTTCTTTTACATCAGAGAGATTATTAGATAATAAACTAAATCCGGACTCTAATTTTTTTAAAGATGCTAGTACAATATCATCTCTATTAGCATCGTTTTTTTGAAGAAGTCTTTCTAACATTTCAACTAATAAGATATTAGCTTGTTCAAAGTCTATATATGAATGCGTCTTATAAAATTCAATTACTCTTTTGTCTTTAATACTTAACATGATTATATTTTAATTAATATTTTCTCTTTAAGTTCAAATTTTTGTAAAATATTTTTGTAGATACAAAATAATGATACAAAGTTTGTAGAAAATATTTGTAGATACAAAAAATATTTACAAAGTTTGTAAAAACAGTTTGTAGTTACAAAAAAAACTTACAGTTTGACTTTTCTAATTATAAATTTTAGTTTTAGTATTTT
>Ga0187217_1001036_pt1 | contig 11480 bp, 8 predicted proteins | sample 15SPOviralmetaG_FD_130165 | JGI IMG/M metagenome (GOLD analysis project Ga0187217, IMG submission 130165) | Marine viral communities from the oligotrophic San Pedro Time Series (SPOT) site, San Pedro Channel, CA, USA - 15 SPOT_SRF_2010-09-15... | ecosystem: Environmental > Aquatic > Marine >... | reverse complement strand
GTGTTGAGCCTCAGCTGAATTTAAAATGTAACACGCGCGGTGTCTCCTTCGGGAGACTAAGGCCGGCGTGTACAACGCGAAACCTTGCACAAATGCCCCCTACCGTTAAACCCAACACTCGACTGCAACTGTCCGATCTCCTGGACTGGATGGAGGCGGAGGGTATTTCCCGTGACGGTATTGCCGAGGCTGTACGTCGGCCTTCGGACGACGAAGATAACGAAGTTGTGCTCGAAGAGAACGTCCCTTCTTACGAAGTATTGGCTTCTCGCAATCAACCGCGCGTGAGCGGTAAGATATGCATCGAAGTTAAGGTAAGAGACAGTGAGGCCACTGAGAAATGGCCCCTTGACGCATTCGTAGATGAAGATGGGTGTTTTACAGATGAAACGGTATGTCAGTGGGTGAACAACTGGAATGATAAGGCAGCAAAATTCCCAGACAATAAAAGAGTGTGCTTGATGTGCTCTAGGCGTGCAAAGAAGGGGTTTACAATCTGTGGACACTGTTCAAATAAGGGCCTTAATGATATCATCTACGGTTAAGTTAATTATAGTCGGTGTCTCCTTCGGGAGACTAAGGCCGGCGTTTTATACACAACAATTTCTATCCTTACGAGGGGGTCTTGGATAGGTTACAGGACACAGCCAATTGGCAAATGGTCTACCTAATAGAATAATTAAATCGCGTAAAATACATTCTACCCTCTTTTGTATACTAGATACCGTTTGCGGTTTTATAACCGAATTGCATGTTCCCATCTTATAATAATCAAATTATAAATTTACTAGAAAATATAAAAGTTAGATTTAAATTTAGACATTCATTTGAAAAGCAAAATAATGTACATGTTCTACATAGCTGAGACTCCGCGGGAAAAGAAACAGGTTGCGCTTTATTGGGAGCAACAAAGAAAACTGGCCGCAAATATAAAAGACTCTTATGACAAGGTAGAAGAAGACGCCTATCACTCAAATTTTTATCAAAAGATTTTATCTTATGATAAATCTGTTCGTCCCGATTTTTTTTCTCCTCTTCCTAAAAAACTGAAAACTGAAAACTGAAAATGAAAATAGAAGTTTAATTTAAAATAATAGAGTCTTTAGACTATTATAAAAATGAAAGGATTAAACGGTGATATAAGAAACCCGTGTGCAGAACAGTTGTGGACAGATAAACATGGTACACCTAAAAGCGAAAAACAAAATATTACAATTTTAGAACATTATAATATGATTTTAGACATAGCGAATAGTAGTTTGTTTTTAAGTCTTAAAAAATATTTATATGGGCAAGACATTAACACTACTGAGATCGAAAAGAGAAAAAAAGATGTAATTGATATAAAACAAAAAATTGAAGACCTACAAGGAACAAAAATTGCTGAAAAAAAATAAACTAAGGTAAACTTTTACAAATTAAACTTGAACAAGATATTATGAATCCGTGTGTTTTTGCATTGACAATTATTGCGTATACCGTATCGATTACTAAATCAGACTCAGCTAAGAATAAATACGTTCCTTACAATAATGCGTATAACGGAGGGGGGCCACATAGCTATTACAATAAATTTCCAAAATTTCAATATAAATCTATTAGCGATTATTCTCCAAACGGGGTTTACGGATTAGTTGTTCCGGTTAAGATGAAGCCAAAAAATAAACCGAAAAATAAAGACAACATTTAAGCTTATCAATAAAATTAGTCCTTTGGGATATAAAACACGCAGTAAGAAAATGCCTAAATATATTCAAGTAAAAACAGAGGAGGAATATTGTAATACATCGCTTGACGAAGAACATGTAAATTATATCAAAACGGTCGTGAAAAATAAAGATACATTTATCAAGGTTTTAGAAAACGACAGGGCTCTTTCAAATATGCTTTATGATATGATTAAAAATATTAATGTAACTCCTCCAAATTCTCCCTAAATACTAAAAATTTGCAAAAAAAAATAAACATTAGAATCCTCCGGGATTAAAAGATTGAATTAAGAATGATCGATCTATAACAGACATCATAATATTAAAAATTTTACCCGGTCGTCTCTCTTAGCCACGAAGTCTTTGAGAGGCGATGTCTGGACGAAGCGGGTGTCAAGGTGAAGACGAGAACTAACGGAAATACTCGGGCGGATGGTAGGCCACCATTCGGACTCTAGCCCGGTCACTGCCTTAAGTAAACAACACTTTGCTTTTTATGAAAGTGTTGGTTCAGAAGACAATGTCTTACTGGATGCTTAAGGACGCTCTCCTGGAATGGGTGATGGAAGGTTCAAATCCTTCCGGAGCGACCATGAGTATTTTGTGAGCTCAACTGTTCTCGGATGTACCAGATCCTTGACTTAAGAGTTATCCTCTCCATGGGATAATAGGTTTCCCGGCCAAGTTAATATAAATTAATTATGAATTAATTATGAATCAATTATTTATTTATTTTTTGCTCCTTCGGGGGCAAAAATTTGGCGCAAGAAATAATAATGTCTTACATTATGACGAATATCCCCCTTGATGCTCAATGGGTGTTCTATCTTTGTCGTGAGATGAATTTTTGTACTTGCGACGCCCAGTCTTTTATTAAAGAACATCCGGAAGTAATAGAAGTTTCGCCACCAAGTGTAACTAGACTTACAAGCCAAGAAAAACACTACATCAGGGCTGATATTTCAGAAGCTCATGGGGAAGGTCTTGTTATTTACAATTAAAATGAATTTGATATTCTTCGGAATAAAAATAAACACGTCGAAAACAACATCCCAATTGAATTTAATGGAATACAATTTTATCCTCGAAAACGATTTTGATTTAATAATAATTAAAAAGTCTGTTCGTATAATTTTTGTAGAGAATGTTGGTCAAGATCTTGAACAACTTTGTCTAGAAGAAGAACAATACGAAGAACTTTTAAATTATTACTCTGATTATGACACTTGGTAAATATTAAAACAAAATAAAAAACGTTTCCTTCGGGAAACAATAAACATGGTTTGCGCTTTTAGTTTAGTTTATTTTGAATGCCATGTAGATGTAAGTTCCTCCTGAAGCGTTAAGTTCGCTATCTGAACCATTAGCTTCAAAATTATTTGAATTAAAATTTAACCATTTATCACCACTATTAATTTGTTCTGCTTGATCGTTATTTGCTTCTAGTCTATCATTTATTGGATTTGAACCGCTTCTTTCACTGTCATATACTAGCCAACCACCTGTGCTATTACTTCTTTTTACAAGAACAAAGTTGGGTTGAAATCCTAATGTAACCGCGTTATTATTACTGCCACTGCCAGCATAACTTCCAAATTTACTATATCCTGATATACTTCTAAAACAATAAGCAATTATCTCTTGGCCTGCGGCACCAGTAAAAGATGGATTAAATACTGTTGAATTTACCGTACTAAATAAATTAGTGGCGGCGGCCTCACCGGCATTCGTGTCTAATCTCATATATTTAGTTATACCCATTGCACTGTGATATACATACCAATTTTCAACACCATCAAGTCTTTTTAATATTATCATATCTGGAGCGGAAGATAAACCATGCGGAACTCGAGCATCTGAGCCCGGTGATTCATTTTTAAACTTGACTATGCTAAATCCTGCATTTGTATTTGCACTGACTGTCGCTTGCATTGAGCTTGGATATTTAGTGCCAATATTTAATGTACTATTTTGTGATGTTGTTTCATTATACAGATTAGTTATACTTACTGCGGTTAACGCTTTATCGTAAATTCTAACTTGATCTATTTTTCCCGAAAAAAATTGTTGATTCCGCGCTGCTCCTATGTAAAAATCGGTATTTACAATAGTATAAGTTGTAGAAAAAGACAAATCAGCAGCGCCGTTTATATATAATTGAACGTCTCCTGCGTTATTTACTATAGTTATATGCGTCCACGTATTATTCGGTACTGAAGCTGTGCTATCTCCAAAAGAGTTTCCCCACCATCCAAAATTTAATTTATTATTTGCACTGATAAATGTTAAAAATGCTTGACCGCCACTGTTATTCCCAAACATAATAGGAGTGCCATTCGTATTGGTGGGATTCACCCAAAAACTAATAGTAAAAACAGGATTCCCTGACATACCTACTGCTCCAGAACCGGTTGAACTTATTACACTATTAATACCATTAAACTCTGCTCCTTTATTAAAATTACCACTTGAATTGTATGTAACATTAGAAGCAGTCCCATGATAATTACCTGTTTCGTCATACGCATTGTCTTCAAACTTATATACTGCTTTTGCGTCTACATCTGTTGTAGATTGTATTATCGTAGGAATTGATCCCCCACCTTTCCATATCCAAGCCACATAAGTTTCTGTACTCATATTTACAGAGTTATCACTACCTAAAGTAAATCCATCTGAATCAAATGAAGTGAATCTATTTGAATCAGCGCCATAATCGGCACCATTTGTATTTGAATATATTCTACTTTGTACACCTCTTACCTCGTCCAGCCAATAATGATTATCTACTTGCGACCTACCTTTCATCCAAACTAATCCAGGGCTAAATCCCACCCCTGTTACCGCTCTATTCGCAGCCCCTGTACCTGTATAAAGTATTGTCTTAAAACTATTAGCAAGTGTTGGTGTCGTTGAGGGAAGCGCGGCTGCAAATGCTAAATATATATAAGTTGTTCCACTACTATTAACCTGTCCCTGACCACCCCCACTACCTCTTATTTTAAATCCAGTTGTTAAAAAATCAATTTGCGCTCCGGGTTCACTTGTTTCGACCGCATAACTATCGGCAAATAATCTATCACCTCTTGGATTTACTGTTTCTCTTTTATTATCAACCATAAACCAGCTATCTGTTCCAGTTGTTTTTATCATTAAAAATGCAGGGGAAAATCCTAGGTTTACAACAGGTCCATCGTCTGACGCATTTCCAGTATAACTACCAGCTTTTGAAAATCCTGGTGTGTTTGTAAAACAATATGCAATATATGGGTAGCCGCCGCTGTTTGTTCCTGTTTCAGTACCTAGGGAAAAAGTAGTAGCTGTAGTAGCCCCGTTATTCCAAGCGGTTGCGTTTGTAGCCTCTGCATCTTGGGTATTAAGAACCATGTTTTTAGTAGGCCCCGAAGCTGAATTATAAACATACCAACCATATCCCGGCCTTGTTCTATTTGTCATAATGATATAATCTGGAGCTGAACTTAATCCATGCCCTACAGTAGCATTACTTCCAGAACCTGTAAATTGAACTATAGAAAACCCTAATGTATTATTTGCTTGAACTTCACTTTGAATACTTCCATCATTATTTGTGCTTTTATTTCCTCCATTCGCCTTCCAGCACCATGCCACATACTTTACTCCACTTTCATTACACTCATTATCATTACCTAAGGTGAAACCATCGTTATCAAATGATTGCAATCTTTGTGTTCCTGTTGCTTCCTGATTAGTATTATTTGAAGCTAAGAATTTTTGGACTCCTCTTGAAGAATCATATAGATTATGATTTTCTACTGAATTTCTTTCTTTCAACCATACAAAATCCGGTTTGAATCCCACTCCTGTAACCTGTAAACCTGAAACGCCCGTGCCTGTGTATAAAACAATATTAAAATGGTCTGCAACATTAACATTATTAACTGTTATAGAGTAAGTTCTTGTTGTAGATTGGTTTTCTTTATCTTGTGCCTTAATAGTAAAATTACTAGTTGTGTTTGCAGAAACATCTGAAGCGGTCCCTGTTATAGCCCCCGTAGATGCATCTAAACTTAAACCTGAAGGTAAAGAACCTGAGATAACTGAATGCGTTATAGTTCCTCCGTCTGGTTCTGTCGCGACTACAGATAAATTAACTACTGTTCCCTCATCTACCGTGCCTAAGGTACCAGCACCATGTGTGAATTGAGGAGCACCATTATAAGAAACAGCACTAGGTATGGTAGCACTCCCGCCCGTGGTGTTAGAAATTACAAGAGCATATGACCCAGCGGGTTTAGCTGGCGCCAAAACAGTCATTTGAGTTACGTTGTTTATAGTTATTGTGGAAGGCACTGTTCCGTCTATAGTACACGTAGTGCCTGTTACAAAATTATTACCATTTATTGTTATTTGCCCACCAACTGTATCTAAAGCTGTCTCGCCGGGGTTAGTATATTCTAGAGATGAAAATGTTGGAGACGGACTAATCGAATCAACCCATGCTAAGGTTCCTGAGCCATCTGTTTTTAAAACTTGATCCGCATCGCCGTCATTATTTGGTAAAGTTAGTGTGTAACTCGCGGCTGCAGAATGTGGCGGGCCTTTTATTGTTATACCATGTGAGTTATTCTCACAATTTAATTTGAATGATCCCGAGCCTCGTGTAGTATTACCTTTGAATACTACACTACCTGTCCCGTGTGGATCTAAATCTATATCGGCATTGCTTGTTGTAACGATGTCATGACCGGAAACATCTAAATCGCCGCCTAACTGTGGACTAGTATCACTAATTAGATCTGATGAGCCTCCGCCATCCAATGTAACCCACTGGGTTCCATTATGAAATTGATGCGCAGTAACGGTGGTATTGAATATCAACATTCCAGTCCGAGGCTTGTCGCCGGAAAATGCGTTAATCTCTGCTTGATTATAGGAACCGACTGTTATGGCCCCATTACATACCAAGGACTCTCTTCCCGTGATGACGATCTTTTCGGCGGTGTGTGTGCCGTCGATGTGTGTAAGATTGCCCTTGATCTTAAAATCATTTAGATCTAAATCTCCTCCTAGTTGAGGAGATGTATCTTGTACTAATTTTAATTCCTTTTGTTGGATTAGTTTTATAGCGTTATTTATAATTCCAAATTGTGTAGTTATATCTTCACGCGATAACCGCCCACTAGACATTTGTTATAATATTAATATTTAAATATATATTTTAAAACATAAATATTAATTGTATATAATAATTGTCATTTTCTGGGTCATTGTAATTAAAGAGAATTGTGAGTTTACTCATTTATGTAATGTAATGTAATAGAAATGTAATGAAAATGTAATATTTTTTTTAACTCCAACTAACACTACCAGTTCCAGTTGTTCCTCCAGATGTGCAGGTAATTTGAACGTATTTATCGCTCCCAGCGGTAGTTTCACTACTCATAGTAAGACCTGTAAAACCAGCAGCAGATATAGTATATGTGCTTGGATAACGAAGAATGATGACGCCATCACCACCTCTACCTGCTGTTCCTGAACCACTATTACCGCCGCCGCCGCCACCAGTTCCATCTGTTCCTGTGTTATTATTAGCATTACCACCGCCGCCATTTCCACCCGCTCCTGGGTGGGTTGGTTGTGGTCCTTGAACTCCGCCGCCACCCCCACCTCCTCTAAAAGTTGGTGTTCCTGTAATTGAACTTTGTATTCCAACTCCTCCATCACCTCCATTAGAAGGATAACCATTTTGTCCTGTTCCCCCAGCACCTCCGCCACCTCCGGCATAATATGAACTGGAGTCGTGCGCCCCTGTTCCACCATCAAAACCTTGAGCAGCAGTTCCAGTTCCTCCACCCTGTCCTACTCCGCCACCTCCTCCAGCACCGCCATTCTTGCTTGTTGAACCTACATTTGTAGCACCGCCGCCTCCGCCAGTAGAAGTAATACTCCCAAAAACACTATCCGTTCCAGGATTACCATTGTAAGTTCCAAAACCAAATGCTCCTCCAGCACCAACTTGAACTGTATAATTAGTCCCTAAAAATATATTCAACTGACTTTCAGGTGTAGTATTACGCCCTGACTTTTCATTACCAGTAGTACCAGTATAAGATGTTCTGTATCCTCCAGCCCCACCACCTCCGCCAGGTGCTACATTAAAATCGGCGGCACCAGCACCGCCACCAGCAATCACAAGATAATCTAATGAAAATTTTAATATAGTTTCTGTGATGTCTGTCCAAGCGCCATTATTATACATTTGTAATGTTCCCGTAGTGCTATTAGATATTACAGTAAAATTATCAACACTGGTTAAAGCATTTCGTGAAGTAGTTGAATGTCTTGTAACTCCCACGGGCCCATGTTCCCATGTAGGATTCCCAGATCCGTTTCTGGTTAGGACTTGACCTGATGTTCCTCCAGAATATAACAAACTTAATAATTGGTTAAACTCAAAGGCGGGCATTTTACTAATATCTTATTATTTTTTTAATTAATTCTAAATTTAAAATTAACGAGTTTCTAGTGCAGCAATTCTAGATTTTGCAGCATCTAGTTCAGTGCTTAAATCCTTGACTGCGTTAACCAATACGGTTACAAGGGTAGAATACTTCATTCCATAATTATTTCCATCGGGTGTTAAATTAGTAAATAACCTATCAGTATTATCATTTGCAAATCCAATTTCTTTTTCTAGTAGTTCTACGTCTTGTGCTATAAAACCGACTTCGGTTTTATTTTCTTTTTTTGAGCCATCTGGGGTCACTTTAGTTATATCATCGTCTGTAACGAATCCTTTCTCGTTTCTAGGTAAATACCAACTTCTTCTATCCCACTTGTAAGTAACGGGTTGCATTTTTTTAATAAATTCTAAACCATTTGTAAAGTTTGTAATGTCAGTTTTGTCACGTTTATCAGAACCGTTAATAGTGGTTTGTGCACAATAAAATGCTGCCATATTATTATCTCCTATACAAATTGTATTGCTCGTGGAGCCGTTGATGTTGACTGGTGAGCTACCAGTACCTGCCTCTTTTCCAATGCAGATATTGTTTGTACCGGTTTGTATATTTTCTCCCGATTTATATCCAACTCCAACATTAGAGTGGGCCTCGCAGCTTTCTAATGCTTGAAAACCTACAGCCACGCAGGCGGTCCCCCCGGTAAGTTTCGTTAATGATTCATGTCCTATTGCAACATTGTGATGTCCTGAATTGATTCTTCTCCCAGCGTCTCTTCCCGCCGCAACGTTTTCATATCCGCCTGCTACAGAGTGCAGGGCTTCATATCCAAAGGCCACATTATAATTACCAGTGGCCCCACTCAAATTATTATGTCCGTATGATATATTATACGTGGTAGAGGGATGATGTATACGTCCCGAGCCAGCCTTTAATCGCAAATGTTCATTGTTGTTTTCTTTAAAAATTATGTCTCCGTTGCCCGCTGCGCTTAATATAAGATGGTCGTTGTCTCCGCGAACATGAACAGTGTTATTGGAATCACTTTCGCCTCCGACGCCGCTCTCACCCAGTTTTACTCGCATGTCGTTGCTTCCCATTAGATATAAATTACCATTCTTATTAATTCGTAAGCGCTCAGCTCCAGTCGCGTTATTTGTTGATTGAGTGTAAAATTTAATGTGACCATCGGAATCTGCGCCAACAAGGGTAATACCAACGTGAGTCCTGTTTGTATTTACAAAGGTTCCTGTATTAGGATCTCTTTGGGTGTTCAACTGTAAAGATGTACTATCAAAATCCATAAAACCTGAATTACTTGTACCTCCTATTTGAATTGCTCCGTGATTACCTCCTTTTATAACACGCATAACTTCTGTTGAGGATTTAGTTATGAAAGCTATACCGTTATCGCCATTTTTATTTTCTATATAAGCCGTTTCGCCGTCAGTATACACGCCGAAGCGATGATTATTTGTACCACCTATTTGTAGTGCGGGCGCGCTTTGGTTTCCTACAGCGACATCTGAGTTTGTATTTGTTCCGATATGTACTACTCCATTTGGAACGTCGTTACCGAAGCCGAATTTACCACCGGAGATGTTGAAGGCACCTAAGTAAGTCCCACTGCTATTATAATTTTGAAATTGTAAAAAATCTCCGGCACTACCGGGTCCATTAATTTGGAATCTTTGATGTGAAGAATGAGATAGATAGGCACCATCTGAAGGATTTCTATTAAATCCAAATCTGCCTGAAGTAGTTGTTGAATTATTTATTCTAAGCCCATTGCCAACTCTAATTTCGGTGTGTGTGGAGCCGGTGGGAACAGAAACAGTTAGTATGTCATTTATCTCTGTTTGACCATTAAAATAGGCATTATTCTGATTATAGAATCCAAAACTGGGGTGCACGGCAGCGGAGCCGACTGCAAGCTTGGTACCGATGGCGTGGTGGTCGCATGTCACATGGCCTTGTGAATCAATAGTTAGTGCCGCCGAAAGATTAGCTGTTCTAAAAGTCATAGAATCTGATGAATGGCTGTAAACAATTTGACCCACATTATGATTTCCGGTCCCCGTTCTTGCAAAACTAATTACCGCATCAGAAGAAGAAGCACTTCTTATTGTCATCCCACAGTCTCCATCATTTTCTAATACTAATTCGTTTGATGCATTGCCGATGTCCTCCGTTGAAGTGTTTGACCATAATGTATCATAAATATGTAACACGGCTTCGCTATGGGGCGAGGTTCCGGCTTGACCTATAGAAGCCCTTCCATTGTATATAGCAATATTACTATTAACTGCACTTGTCCAAACTCCCGTGTTTGAACTTACAACAGGATTTAAACATTTAAAAGTTACATAAACATTTTTAGCTATTTCCCCGCTTTTTGTAAATGATGTTACAAATTTAATTTTGTCATTTGTAGTATCTATTATACTTAAAGTAAATTCTCCAGAAAGAGTAGCATGATTTTGCTCTACTGTATTAAATTCCGAAGTTAATTTAAGAGCCGTTTCGTTGATTGGGTTATATCCAGTGGTTGAATTGTGTTTATAATGTATCTTAAACGTTGGCTCCGATTTGGAGAGAGTTCCTATTCCTACGTTGTGTAAAACTACACTAAAATTTATACTATAAGATCCAGTTTCGGTGAAACTAAATATACCATTTGTATCGACCGAAACTTTGTTTCCAAAATTTGCATAAGGTTGGCCAGGCGACTGGAATACTGATAAAAAACTTGTGTGATCCATATCTGTCGCACCCGTGCTTGTTAATTGTGTAGTAGAACTAAAAGATTGAACAGATGATATCCCTGCCGAAGAAGAACTTAAAGCCTCAGTTACACCAGTAACCCTCCCCTGAGCGTCAACTGTTACAACCGGTATTGCTGTAGTTGAACCATAAGTGTTTGCTGATACACCTGAGTTAGGTAAACTTAACGTTATCTTATTATTAGATACTACTGTGTCTATATGACCTGATGTACCCTCAAAAGTTAAAGTATCAGTTCCTACAGTAACGCTATCATCTGACCCAGTATTTGCAGATATAGTTAAGGTTGAAGAAATTGAGGCTGTGGAAGCACTAGTAATCCTCCCCTTTGCATCAACTGTTAAAACTGGTATTTCTGTAGCCGAACCATAACTTGCTGCTGTTACGGTTGTGTCGGTTAAACTAATAGTACCTGAGCCATCGTGGGTTATGCCTGCTCCGTATGTAAAATGAGTTCTAGTCCTAGCAGCAGTAGTAAATAAATTAGTACTGCCTTCTGTAATAGTGTCTGTATTAATGTCTGCCTGAGTTACACTAATAGTAC
>Ga0187217_1001035_pt1 | contig 11482 bp, 20 predicted proteins | sample 15SPOviralmetaG_FD_130165 | JGI IMG/M metagenome (GOLD analysis project Ga0187217, IMG submission 130165) | Marine viral communities from the oligotrophic San Pedro Time Series (SPOT) site, San Pedro Channel, CA, USA - 15 SPOT_SRF_2010-09-15... | ecosystem: Environmental > Aquatic > Marine >... | reverse complement strand
AGAAGGTTTCCTTCTACTACGTTTTTGAGTTTTTGCCATTTATTATATAATATATTTTTTTTAAAAACAATTTAAAAATTTTCTTTCTTTTTTACCGCTTAATACATTCCATTGTGCAATTGTATAATTATCTGACATACTTAAATTACATCTGGCACAAATAGGTTTGATATTATTAATATCCAATGTGCCACCTTTTGATTCTGGTTGATCATGTCCAACATGATAATCAAAAGGATTAATAATATTTTCGCACCAATCAACATAACATTTATGTTCAAAAACTTTACCAAATGATGCAATCCAACATTGTTCTCTGATAGCTTTAGGAATATTTTGTTTTCTATAAGGTTTTTTAGAACAAAGATTTCTATTAATAATTTCTTTCTTTTTCTTAGGCATTTTGTATAATCAATTATATAATAAATACTTAAATATAATCAAATTTATTTAAGTATTTATATATATATATGAATAAATATTCACTTGGATTCGGATTAGGTTTAGGAACAATTATAATAAGTTATTATTATTATAAAAAATGTTTACAAAACAATAAAGATTTAAATAAAAATGAAGAAAAAGATTATATATTAAAAAAAGAAATAGATAATATAGTAAATAAACCTGAACCTATTGTTTTACATAATATGAGTATCGATGATACAGATACAGATACAGATAAAAAAATGATAAAAGATATATTAGATGAAATATTAAATAAGGTAGAAAGAAACTTTGGAGATGAAGAAAATAATTCATCTAATCAATGGACATTAGTTGAGTAAACTTAAAATCCTCTATGAATTCCACATAATTTACAATAAGTAAATGTTTCTCCATACATACAATCTTCTCTTTCAGTTGTCCATTGATGATTGCAATTATTTATTACTATTAGATTTAATTCATTTAACATATTATCTATTTCTTTTACTTGGTTTAAAAGATTATATTTTGTTTTTTCCAAATTTGCTTTTTTTTCATTTATTTTATCCATAAAATCCTTTATAATAAAAAAAGTTTAATTATTCAAATTTGTTATAGGATAATTCTTAAATACTAAACTGCTAATTCTAAGTTAACACCTTCAGGTCTCGTTATTTCTTGTGTTCCATTAAATGTTACAACCAATTTATTTTTATCTTTATTATCATTATTTAAAATACTTTCTTTTTCAGCATCAGGTTTTGGTGTTAAAATATCTTCATCAAAAACATTAAAAGAACTAAACTCTGTAATATATCCACTTAATGCTTTATCTCCTTTCAAAGAAGTATATGAAATAAATAATGAATTATATATTTTCAATAATATTAATGCAACATAAGATGTATAACTGGTAACTGCTTGTATTCCTACATAATTAGTGTATATTATAATTGATGATAAAATTAAATTAATCAGATAAACAGAACTTGTTACACAAGAAATCTTAAAATATCTATTATTCTTTTTTCTTAACTCTGCTTTCACAAGTGGTCTTTGATCTATGATATCATCCAAATGATTATCAGGAAAATCATGGTTTATATCAAGATTTTTAACACACCAATTTTCTCTTCTTAATTCAACAAAATACATTCCGAAAAATAATAGGACACATAAAAAATTAAATCCTAAAGTAACATTATGAAAAGTATCATCTGTTTTGTGTAAATTATCTGACAAAGAACATATTGCTGAATCTGAATTAAAAGCGAATTGTGACCCTGAATTATCATTAGAATCTTCACACTTTTGAGGAACAAATAAAATTAATAATGAACCCATAATAACTTTATAACTTTGAAACATAAATAGTGCTCCGATTTTTAATCTTTCCTTTAAGTCATTATTAACTTTCATTTATTATACATTAGAAAAAAAATTCTAATGAGAATTTTACTAATCTAATCTAATCTAATCTAATCTAATCTAATCTAATCTAATCTAGCAGTGCATGTGGGAAATGAGGTTTGTGCTGTCAGAGAGACTCCAGCAGCAGTCTTCGTCAAATGCGATCTTGACGCGGAAACTTTGTTCCGTGAGAGGTGTGAGTGTGACATCGGGGTGAGAGGTCTCATTGCCGAAGAGATTCTCAATGAGAGAATTGATGTTCTTTCCGCCTTGCCCGATGATGGCACCGATGTAGTGCGAAGGCATTGGCACGTCAAACACGTGCTCCCCTGCCAGTTGGATGGGTTCCATGATGTAGGAACTCGGGATTGCCGGTTGGACAAACGAAGTCTCAGTAACCAGCATCGCCGAAGTGTCCATTTTCTTGTGGATCTTGGTGGCACGCCACATGTTCCGCCCAACAGGATTGTACGACAAATCCATCAGGTAGTAGGAGTGCTTGTCCAGTCCAAATTCTTCGGAGATGAAGACATTTGGGATCTGCCCGTTGATTGAACCGACCATAAATCCGTTCTTCTGCACGACCGGGCGGACAATTTCTTGGGTGAAATGCGGAACGAACTCCCCGTAGCATGCCTTGTGTGCGTAGAAGACACCAGGGATACTTTGAGAACCACCCGAAAGCTGTGGAGGAGGATCAGATAGAACAGTGCCGTCGAGGTCTTGTTCCAGCAGATCGGCGAGATCTTCCAGCATGCTTTCGTGCTGGTCTTGGAAGAGGAGAAACTCGGTCTCCGGATCCATTTCGCCGGTCAGCTTCCGATCAATTTCCGCCATCTTTTGGTGGTCTTCGTCGGTGAACTCTGGTTGGAACACGCAAGCGCGCGGTGCCTCAGCAGAGTTCTGGAAAGTGAGATGAGCGGTCATCTTTTTCGATTTGTGCGAAAGTTCTTTGTTTGCGTAAAGTTCTTTGTTGGTTGTGCGAGTTTTGATTTTGTTAGAAAGAAAAAGAAAATTTCAAATTTTTCTGAATAAAAAGAGCAATATGTATAAAAAGAGTAATATTCATAAAAAGAGCAATATGTATAAAAAAGAGCAATAATCGTAAAAAAGAGCAATAATAGAAGAGTAAATTTGAAAAATCCTTTCTTTCTTAGAAACCACGCTCATCACAAAGAACATTACTACCTATAATGCCTGATATGATTATTCGTATTGTTTTATCCATGATTGTAGTTGCCCCATGTGCATTGTTATCATTATCTATTAAAGAATTGGGACTGCCTTCGAAATTTCAACGCAACACTATCAACATTTGGGATGACCCAGAACGGTATCCTGAAAACCTGGTTTGCTGGAATGGTCCAGTTCCAGATCGTGTATGTAAAACTCTTTTTCAAATGTCGAATTACATTTGTTCTGATAATTACTGTGCAACAATGGTTCCTAAAGGAAACAAACCTGATACCGGAATATGTGTATCTTCAATGTCAGAAGCACCAAGTGGTTTCATAATAGATAAAGAATATGGAACTTGTTCTCCTAACCCTAATACCAGAAATATATTCATATCCCTTACCTTTACAACATTTCTACTCTTTAATATCTTGTTTTGTGATATTAGTTGGATTATAGGATAGAAACCTTATTGTATTTACCCATTTATGTTCAATTAATAAAAGACCTCATTAGGTTTTTTATTTTTGTGAATTATTAAAGAGCAATATGTATAAAAAGAGCAATAATAGAAGAGCAAATTTGAAAATTCCTTTCTTTAATTATAACTAAAACCTGGACTTTGAGAACGAAATGTCTACTCTTTCTCAAAGTATTGGTTCACTTCCCAATGAGATCCAGCAGATGATAATGAACAATGCTATGGAATCCCTTGTGGAAGAAAAGGCACGGGAGAAGCATGCTGGAAATCTGGAAGGAGTTCTTTGGGACATTCGGTCTCTCGGGATTCACATCTGGATGACAGAAACTGGTCCGTTTGATAGCATGCACGAGTTCTGGGCATCTGAAGAAGAATCGCTTCGGGTTGCTGCAGAAATGAACAACGTGCCAGTGTATAAGACTCCCTTTGGGGACTTCGTTGAAAGAACCTTGTTCATAGAAAGAATGCTTGATGAATAGAACAGGATAGAATAGAATAGAATAGTTTAGGATAGTTTAAAAGACCTCATTAGGTTTTTTTTTTATTTTTTTTTGAATTATAAAAAGAGCAATAATTATAAAAAGAGCAATATTGAAGAAAAAAAATTTGAAAATTTCTTTTTCCTTTGTATTAAATCATAAAACTCGCAAAGAACAAAACTCGCAAAGAACACATTCCATGGATAAGTCTCCTTGCAACTCCCAGTGGACCTTCAGCGAGACTATGACGCTGCTTGCTCTCCGTAAGGAAGACATCGATGAGTTTGTAGGTGAGGATGGTTCTCTGCTCCGCAAGCATGTCGTCAACCATGCTTGTAATGCCCTCCTCAAGAAGTCTGGTTTAGATGACCCTGACCCGCATGTGACTATCAAGGTGGTCACGCTATCAAATGGTCTTGATGTCGTTGTCGCCGAATGCCTCGCCTGCTCCGAGGAACTTCTCGCCGAAGTTAAGAACTCACTCGCCCAGTATCAGAAGAACTTCATGGAGACCCGAGGGATGCTCTAGAAAGGGGATTAGATTAGATTAGATTAGTTTAAAAGACCTCATTAGGTTTTTTTTACTCTTAGAAAATTTGAAAATTCCTTTGTTCTTCTAGTAAAACACACAAAGAATACTTTAAGATCATAATATGGCTTGCACCATGGAGGTATTGCTTGACCTCGTCCGCCGTCTTGATGAGGAGAAGAATCTCCGGAAGATTGCTGAGGAGGAGAATGAGCGCCTGAAGAAGGAGATTGTCAACCTTAATAATGAGGTTGAGGAAGCCATTTCATATCTCAACGGCACCGCACCCCTTTATCACATCGATTCAATTCCTCGCCCCATCACATCACAGAATCTCGATGAAATCTCAAGTATTCCGTAAACCCATTCATAGTTAGATAGTTAGATTAGTTTAAGACCTCATTAGGTTTTTTTTTACTCTTAGAAAAATTTGATTAAGAATTAAAGATAAAGTAAAAATCATTATGAGTTGTCCTATCTGCCTTGAGAAGATAGGCGAAAAGAACCGGTGTATCACGCCTTGTGGTCATCACTTCTGCTTGACTTGCTTTTGCAAGAGTATTATGTTAAGACCTACTTGTCCTTTGTGTAGGGGTGTCATTATGCAGACAGAACAATCAACAGCACAAGGTGGTGCCGGAGCATTTGAAGATGGACTATTTAGCGATTCTGATTCTGATTCAGATTTGGAGTTGACTGATGGTTCTGAATCGGAAGAAGAAGATGAAGAATAATAATAAAGGTATCGTAATAAATTTGAATAAATTTAAGAGTTTTTTTTTAAAGAAACAAAAGTATATGTTCAGAGCAAAGATCATCTGTACGTTTATCGTTATTATCGCAATCCTTATCAATCAGAACGAAGACTTTCAGTGGTGCATAGACGCCCCTGGTGCAACTGATTGCTAGAATGCCAGAGTGTGCAATCTGTTTGACGGAAGAGGTTTCAGTTGGTGGAAAGAATAGTTGTGTGACTGAATGTGGTCATATTTTCTGCCTGAGTTGTATTCTCCGTGCTGCACAAGAAAATACCGCATGTCCATTGTGCCGGAATGTTCTTGTTCCGCCGAAGAATGATGAAAATGATATCAGAAGGGCAGAGCAGGCAGCATGGTCCCGTGGATATGACCAAGGGCAATGGGATCAAGAAGAAGTACACGCTGAAGAATTGAATATTAGAATACAACAAGAATTTGATAGAGGATTAATCATTGGAAGAAGGAATGCAAATGTAGAAATATTGGCTTTGCGCCGTGAAATCTCAAGAATTGAAGGACTTCTGTCTTTCGAAAGAATTAAGGCTGAAGCATCAGCAGTAGCACTCGCAGCACCAGCACAAACATCGCCAGCACAAACATCGCCAGCACAAACATCGCCAGCACAAACATCGCCAGCACAAACATCGCCAGCACAAACTAATCCCCGCGCCGAAGCATTGAGGGCAACTCCTAATGTTCGCCCTACTTGGATACAATCTCACGAAGCACACGGCGCGCCATGGCAGTCATAGAATGTATTATGTAATGTAAATATAGTTTAATAAATTTGATTATTATTAAATATTAAATATTTTTTATTAAAAGAAGTTAAAAGAAATGCCAACAGTTTATAATCCTGAAGGTAAATATTTTATCACAACACCCCCTGCAACAGAAGCTTATGGATACTATGATAGTCGCTTGTTTAATATCGGTGATTTGGAAAACAATATTGATCATTATCTAGTAAAGACAGATAAATTTCCAGATAGGTACATAGGGTGTCATTATTCATTAACATTTCAGAAAGACCCTGAACCTTTTATTACATGTCAGGGAAAGATTATTGAGATAAAATCTAAGAGAGTGAATACTAATTAATTGTATCATAATAAATTTGAACTAATTTTAAGAAATTTTTTTAAAGTTAAAAGTAAAGATGAACTCACAAGAAAATATTGTCCCCGAAGGTGCGAAGACTGTTTTCATTAAGAATGTTGGAACTGTGATTATTCCTCCGAGAAACACAGAACAAGATATTCTAAATATTGCAGAGGCAATGAAAGATGATTTGGAAACATTGAGAGAACTACTTTGTGTTGTAAAGGTTTGTGATGAAGATATTAAATCTGAAATTGTTGAGGGTGTCCCTGTTACTTCATCAGAACCAGCACCAGTAGATAAGTCACCAGATAAGTCTTCATCAACAGAACAAGAAGGATTTGGAATGGATGAAGCAAATAAGAAAGCACTAAATGTTCTTAATAATGAGGGAACTGAAGAATTTATGAAACATGTATTTACAGATCAGGAAACTGGAAGAAAATTGTCATATAGTGAAATGAGAATGCGTTATGGTTAGTCATTAGTCATTATAAATAATAAATTTTTTTATTGATTTCTTTAATAGGGTGATATTATTGAATTTAAACTTGTTTATATAACCCTTTTTCAAACCTTACTTTAATATTACTCAATCTATCTGCTACATCAACATTATTTAAATCTAAAAATTCAGATTTTCCGATGCCTTCCATAAAAAGGAAAGGAGTTGTGTTTTTCGCAAGCACATTATCATCAACATCTAATAAATCATATTTTTTTTCATGATTTAAACCAACTCCTTCTGAGGCAGTTATACCTCGATAAAATTCCCATAATTCTACACGTTCTTGTAATTTAGCCTCTTTTTCCTGTTCCTCTTCTTTTTCTCCTTGTGCAAAAGACTCATCTAATTTCATTAAAGTATATTCTGAAATAGGTAATACAGGACCTGTATCTGCTAATAATTCATCTAAGAAATCATCATCATCAAAATCAGAATCAGCACCACCAACCATTACAGATATTTTTTTAGATCTTTTTTTAGATCTTTTATTAGATATTTTTTTAGATCTTTTATTATATCTTTTTTTAGATTTCTTTATAATCCTTTTAGATTTTCTTTTATATTTAGATTTTCTATTTTTTCTATTAATACTCCTTGATTTATTCAAAGAAATTTTACGTGGTTTTTTTAATTTTTTAATTGTCATTTATTATATAATATATAAAAATTATTAAGGTCCCCAAATACCTAAAAAAGGTCTTAATCCATAATTAATATTTTTTATTAATTTCGCCCATTGACTAGGGTCATTAACATTTGGTGGTGAATTACATAATTCCCAAATATCACAACCACACATTTTAGGATATTTCTTAACAATATTTTTAATAACATCTAATGCAACATGAAAATTATCATCTAAGAAATCACCAGAAATCATTCCAAGAACAATTTTTTCAGGTGGATATCCATTTTTTATAATTTTATCATATGTATCAAAATTAAAACAACCATATGCCTGAACATTAAACCATGAAATATGATCACCTAATTCGGAATCAAATAAATCTTTATAATTGATAGAAGAAAATCCTGATGGCGAATTATTTAATAATGCATCAGCAACGGGCGCCATTGTGATTGTAAAATCTTCACCGAAATCTTTTACTAAACAATTAATTAATTTTGTAACATCTTCAAGTTTTACATTTTCTTCTATATCTAAATCTATTCCTGTAATTAAATTCTTACATTTAAAAAAATCTCTTAACAAAGGATAATATGTATCAAAATCTGTGAATAAAGTATCATAAGCTCCACCAGCACCCCCGACCATACACATTACTGCGACACCATCATAATATAGTTTTTGTAAATCTTCCCAAACTTTATCAAATAATGGTGATGTAGGGAAATTATCATTTAAATGAATATAAGGTTCATTTTTAAATACACCAAAATGAATAGATGATACGATTATTACATCAACATCCTGTGAATTCTCTATTATAGTATCTAGAGAAGTGGGTGTTTGATAATAATATATATTTTTCATTTTGTATTATTATTATTATTATTACTTTTTTTATTTTTAAATAATATATATTATATGAAAGATTGTTGCAAACATTCTAAATTGGATAAAAAATGTATAAGAAAATCAGATAAAAAAGAGTTTGATTTACCAAGAAAATTTAGTAAAAAAAAATGTAGAGAACCTAAGGGTTTTACAATGAGATCAAGTTGTGCTCCTTATAAAGATTGTTTTATGAAAAGAGGGGGTAGAAAGGAATATAATGAAACAAAAAGGAAAAATATAAGAACTAATAAAAGAAAATCTAAAAACCAATTTTTATATAATCCAGATGATCCTAAAAAAGCATTTGATGTATACATTGATAAAAATCCTAAAGATACAATACCGATTAAATATAAAACTTTGCAAGATGTTAAAAATACCATTAATAAATTAGAAAGATTATATAAAACAAATAAATATCCTCATAAAAGAATATGGCAAGTTGGAATGATAATGTATGTTCGTTTAAAAGTTTTAAAAGATAAAAAACCAAAAGAATTTAAATTATCAGAAAGATATTTTAAATTTTTAGGAAAAAGAACTAAAATTAAAGGAGAAAAAGAAAGAAAAGAATTTGTTTTTAAAATAAATCATAATAAATAGTTACTATATCATATTCAATTTTCTGAAAATAGTAAATATTATAGATTAATGTAAATAAAATTGAAGAATAAAATGTAAAATATATAATACATGATAAAGTATATTTAATCTTAGGAATAAGATAAGGACCTAACCTCATTCCTAAGATAAAAGAAAGAAGTAGTGAATACCAAAAGAAATTATCGTATATTGAATACAACATAATGGAATAATTTTAATTTAATATTAATTAATAATCAAATTTTAGAAAGGGTTACATCTACAGTATCACCGATTTTTTGAACTAAAGGATCATTTTTATAATCATTAATATATTTAATATCTTTAATTCCTGCCGATGCCATTGATAGAAAACATTTAATACAAGGATGATGAGTAACATATGCTGTACAACCTAAACAAGATACACCTCTTTTAGCACAATCTGAAATTGCATTTTGTTCAGCATGAACAATACATTGTTCTGAATTATTCTTAACAACCGATTCATGGGGCGCGCCAGGCAAAAAACCATTATAACCCTGTGAAATAATTCTGTTATCTTTTACTAACAAACAACCTACATTCAATCTTTTACAAGGCGATCTTTTTGCTGTTATCTGAACAATTTCTTTAAAATAATCGTCCCATGAAATTCTTTCTGCATTATTTGTATCCATTTTAAATAATTATATTAATAAACTTTTAAATTATTACAAATAAATAAATCTAATATGTTTATCTTTTGATAGGATAAATTCACCATCTTCATCAATAAAAATAATATGTATATTCTTTTTCTTAGTTTTATCTTTAGTATTATTCATGTGTATTTATAAAAAATAATAAAAAAATTTTAAATAATTAATCACGAGCAATAATTAAAAGTTCTAGAATAAATCTTCCATTTGAAGCAAATGCAGTAGTAGGCGGATCTGCACTATTAGTAATACTTCCTTCTATATTTGTAATAGTACAAGGATTTACAGAACAAATAAAATTATTTCTTTTTGGTCTATAAATATTAACTTTACCTGTAGCTATTGTTTCATTAGGAATAATTATTTTGTTTTGTATATCAGAATTATTTGATGCTGATTGAATATTAAAATCATTTAATCCTAATATAAAACACATATTAACACCAGTTGATGAATCATTAACATTAGCATCATATACTGTAAATGAATCTAAATAAACATCTGATAATCTATCAATTTTAAATGGTTCTATTAATGATGCATTAAATGCCGTATCTGTTCCTATAATAAAATCAATTATGAGAGTTTTTTTATTCAATCTTTCAAAATCATATTGTGAATTTTGATATAAAAAATTTTTAGACATTCTAGTTTTCTTTGCTTCAGTTAAAACTTTATTTTCTTTTGATTTTTTTTCTTGTACAAGTTGTTGAAGTTTCTGAATTTTCTGTTGATTCTGAATATTTTTTTGATTTTGTAATAACATTTTCATCATTTGATCCATATTCATATCAATACTCATTTAAAATATAATAATATATTAATTATCGCATAATAACTCTTTCTTCATTATCGTTTATGAAATTATTAATAAAATTATATGCTGCACTCAATTGTTTAGAATTCTGTGCCCCAGTTAAAAGTATCTTACCCGATGCGAATGCTGCTATTGTTACTTTCTTACAATTTCCATCACCACAACCACATCCTTTTCCATCACACATATTTTCACATTCACAAATACCATTTGTATTAAATTCTTCATTATAATAATATTTAATAGAGCAAGCTGGATAAGAATCAGGGGAATAACTTACGAAATATCCTGATTCATCAGAAACATCAAATAATTCTTCGCGATTAATTTGTCTTTTAATATCAATATCTGAATTGATTAAAACAATTTTATAATCAGTTATTTTAACATCTCTTGAAGTAAATATTTTTTGATCTTCACAGAAATTTATATCAAGATCTTGAATATAATTTATTAATTTATTCATAGCACGTTTCCCTTGTTCTTCATCACGACCACCAGTTATTTGAAATTTAGACATTTCATTTGTGAATATTTTTATAGTTATTAATTTATTTTCAAAAGAAAGAATAAAACTCATCATATTGAAAAATAAAGATCTCTTATTTGTAATTTTTCTTTTCTTTTTATCATTTTTTTTTGCATAACCCTTTTTACCTTTATCATATTCTAGATATGTTATAAATTCAGAAGGTTCTATATTATTATATGCGTTTAATATTTTAAAAGATGTTGATATCTGTCCAATAGATGTTATTGTCGAGATTCTAAGATTTTCCATTTATCTTTAAATAATTTAATTTTTTTAAGTATATTTATTCAAATTTAAAAATAAAAAAAATAAATAAAAACAATTAAGTTACCGTATGATGTAATTTTCTAAAGTTCTCCACGCTGTTTATATCCATATCGCAAATATGAACGCATCATTTCATAATCTGGATCTGATCTCTTCTCTTCTAATTTTTCTAATACTTTCTTACGACATTTCT
>Ga0187217_1001034_pt1 | contig 11488 bp, 10 predicted proteins | sample 15SPOviralmetaG_FD_130165 | JGI IMG/M metagenome (GOLD analysis project Ga0187217, IMG submission 130165) | Marine viral communities from the oligotrophic San Pedro Time Series (SPOT) site, San Pedro Channel, CA, USA - 15 SPOT_SRF_2010-09-15... | ecosystem: Environmental > Aquatic > Marine >... | reverse complement strand
GAAGGTACGACAACCACTGGTACAGGAGCCATTTCTCCTGCAGGTGCTGCTGCCACTTTTGATACATTCTCATCAGTCATGTCTGATGGTGACACAACTTACTATGCTATTGTGCATACCACTTCAAATACTGACGAATGGGAAGTAGGTCTAGGAACATGGAACACAGGTAACACTATTACACGTACTACAGTTATCTCAAGCTCCAACAGCAATAACGCTGTAAACTTTTCTGCAGGTACTAAAGATCTCTTTATGACGATGCCAGCAGATAAGACATTAATTGAAGATGCTAATAATGATGTTGTTGTTGGCAGAAACCTCACAGTCACAGGTACTCTCCAAGTTGATGGTACTACAACTACAGTCAACAGTGCCACAGTCACAGTAGATGATCCTATCTTTACACTAGGAGGTGATGTTGCTCCATCATCTGATGACAACAAAGACAGAGGTATAGAATTTAGATACCACACAGGTTCAGCAGCTAAAGTAGGTTTCTTTGGTTTTGATGATAGTGCAGGTAAATTTACATTCATCCCAGATGCAACAAACTCAAGTGAAGTATTTAGTGGTACAGCAGGTACTATTGTAGCTGCACTAGAAGGAAATGCGACTACTGCTACTACATTAGCGACTGCAAGAAATATTGCAGGACAGTCCTTTGATGGGTCTGCTGCCATAAATATAGGACCAACAGACCTTACAGGTGTTACCGCAACTGCGTCAGAACTCAATATCCTTGATGGTGTTACGGCTACAGCAACAGAGCTTAACTTAATTGATGGTGTAACAGCCACTACTGCAGAGTTAAATTATGTAGACGGTGTTACATCAAATGTACAAACACAGATAGACACAAAACAACCATACCACACCATAGCAGTTACAGTTGTCAACTCTGGTGGTAACAAGTATGCACTGGACGGAACAGTACAACAAACCGCACTACTTCCAAAATCTGTAACTATAAGATTTGACCAGTCAGACTCAAGCAATTCATCACATCCTCTACTACTAAGCACTGTGTCAGATGGCACACATAATTCAGGTTCAGCTTTCACCACAGGAGTTTCTACTGTCGGGACTCCGGGTTCAGCAGGAGCATACACGCAGGTAACTCTTGAGCAAGATGCACCAGATTTGCTGTACACATATTGTACAAACCACTCAGGTATGGGAGCCAAGGTATATAGTGGTAAAGACTTCAGCACACTTACATCTACTATAGCTGAGTTAAACATCCTAGACGGAGTTACCTCAACAGCAGCAGAACTTAATATACTAGACGGTGTTACATCAACAGCAGCAGAACTTAATATACTAGACGGTGTTACAGCCACAGCAGCAGAGTTAAATATCCTTGATGGAGTAACAGCTACCACAACAGAGCTAAATTTAATTGATGGTGTTACTGCTACCACAGCAGAACTAAACTATGTAGATGGTGTTACATCAAACGTACAGACACAGTTAGACGCAAAGCTACCACTAGCTGGTGGTACTATGACAGGAGGTCTACGTCAAGATGTAGATACTGTAGCAGGAGGTGGTAGTACTGTTACTATAGACCTTGCTGCTTCTAACAATTTTAAGGTAAATATGACAGCCAACACAACCTTTGCATTTTCAAATAAAGATGCAGGACGTTTTGGTAACATAGTATTTGTACAGGATGGTACAGGTGGTAGATCTTTTACTCTACCATCAGAGTGTAAAACACCAGTTAACGGTGCTACTATTGTACAAAGTACTGGCGCTAATGAAATAAGTGTGCTAGGATACTTTGTATTAGATAGTAGTAACATCCTAGTTAACTACATCGGGGACTTTGCATAATGAGTTTAGGTTTTTTAGCTAGTAAGAAAGAGTTTACTACAGCTTTTACTACTACGTTCAACACATCAAAAAGTACCACTACTACTTTCAGTACTTCTAAAAGCACCACTACTACGTTCAATACAACTAGAGCGACTACAACAACTTATTCAACATCAGCGAGTACTACCACTACTTTCAGTACTTCTAAAAGTACGACTACAACTTATGCAACTTCTAAAAGTACTACTACAACTTACGCAACCTCGCATAGTACAACTACTACATTTGGTACTTCACACAGCACGACTACAACCTACGCCACTTCTCGTACCACAACCTTCGGAACCTCTCGTAGTACGACTACAACTTTTGGTACTTCAAGAAGTACTACAGGAAATGCTACTGGTACTTTCTATCAGGCAAACTTTGGGAATGATGCCCAAAACAATACATGGCGTAGATACAGTCATGGTGTTTCTCCCTTCAGTGGCGGTTATGACCAGCACGTTATAAAAGACGGTCAACGAATTGGACAATTAAATAACGTTCACGGTTATCAGATTTTGTACAATTATGTAAATGCCTCTCCAAATACCCATGAATATATTAGACAAAACCAGAGAGCCTTTTACGGTACTTATTCTTCTTGGAACTTCGTAGGTTACGGTTCCTATTCCGCAACTAATACTACAAACTTTAATACATCACGTTCAACTACTACAAACTTTAATACATCACGTACTACAAACTTTAATACATCACATACTACTACTACAAGTTACAACACAACACGCTCAACTACTACAACTTATAACACATCGCATTCTACTACTACAACTTATAATACTTCACATTCTACTACTACAACTTACAACACAACAAGAAGTACTACAACAACTTATAATACATCACATTCTACTACTACAACCTTTAGTACTAGTTCGACTTTCAATACTGCTTTCAATACAACCAGATCTACTACAACAACTTTTGCCACAAGCAGAACAACAAATAGAACTACCAGCTTTTATGCATAGACAATAATAATAAAAAAAGAAAATCATGCTAAACCAAGAAAACAATTTACTACTAGACTCTAAACATACATCAACAATAGCAGCACACTACGAACCTGGTTTTGACAAAAAAGATAAATCAGATATTAATTGGTCACCAAAACATGAAGACCTAGTAGTTGTTGAAGAGTACCTACACAACGAAAAGTTCTATAATGCAGAGTACCCTTTATCTGAACTAGGTTTGTCATATGATGTAACAGCCAAAGAACCTTTAGCTTTTGAGACTTTAAACTATACGACATTTGCAGGTTGCGTAATACTACATCCCTTAAACTGGGAATTAATGTTAAGACAAATGGCAGATGCTTATGCCGATAATATAGATCTAAAGTATGGGCATGTAGATTTTATAAGAAAGTCTATTAAGTCTGATAATAATTTTTCTAAGTATGATTTTAAAGAGTACGTAAAGGCAGAAGCAAAAAAAGTTTTAGTTGTACTTCCAGGTGGTAATAAATTAAAGAAGCATTGTTGTATAGGTAAACTTGAATACATTATTGAGAAACATGGAATTGATAATGTACTTTTTAAAAAGCATCCAATATCATATGACGAAGCTTACGATGATTTAGCAACAGTTTTAGGAGACATCCATTTCGCAGATGCAAAATCTAGTCTTTATAACTTAATAAATAACTCAGAGATTATATATACAACTTTTATATCAGAGAGTGCTTTAATAAGTTTTATGCTAGGTAAAGAAGTTGACCATATTGATTTGTATAATAATAGAGATACAACTTCTTTCGGACATATAAATCACTATTTGTTCACGCATCCTGATCCAGTTAGTTGGGCGCAGAGAACGTTTGCTTCACCTAAGTCTGGAGTAATACAACCACAGGTAGATAATAATTGGAAACATAAGGTAGATAAATATCTAGATTATATAACAGAACTAAGAAACTTCTATAAACAATCTTATATATTCAGATAGTAATCATGCCAAAAATAAAATTCCTTAGCCACCCTGATGTGGTGAAAATTGTACCACACCCTAGACCTGCCACAAAGTTTGTACCCGATTGGTATAAACAAATGGAACTAGACAGAAAATGTCCTGCAAGAGTTGGAGAAAAAACAGAGATAATTCAAGACATACCTACTATGAAAAAGTGTATGCCTATTAGAGATTATCTTACTACTGGATATATAATACCTTGTTGGCAGGATATACTAATAAGAAAAGATAGTGATGGTAAGTACCACAACCAATCTCGTGATGCAGAACAACTTGATCACCAATATCATATGGGTTGTTCTTGGCATAATATAAATCAAATAAAAGGATCTCCTCTTGAAAAAGTTACTGATGGAGAAAAGATATTAAAACTTAATAACCCTTGGATTATCAGAACTCCAAAAGGTTATTCAACTTATTTTACTGCTCCCTTCTTCCATGAAAATGATGTTACAATTTTACCTGCAATAGTTGATACTGATACACATGATGTAGCTATAAACTTCCCATCTATTATTCATGGAGATGAATGTCACATAGAAATAGGAACTCCTTTAGTCCACGCAATACCTTTTAAACGTGACAACTGGGACAGTGTAGTAGGTGAACTAGATGCAGAGGCGGCAAACGTGGCGAACTTAAACTTCAGCACTAAATTACAATCTGTATACACTAACAAGTATTGGCAAAGAAAAAGGTTTAGATAATGTTAGGTTTTTCAACTTTTGCTGAGACAACGTTTGGTGAGTCTACTACATCAGCAGCAGCAAATGCATTTTTAACAGGTGCTATTGGAACCTCCACTGCTGGTACTTTTACCTTTGATTGTGAAGCTAGTGTAACTCCACCAGCAGCAACAGCTACAGGCACTGTAGGAACTGTTTCAGAAGGTGGTAACGCTATCTTTAATTTAGGAAGCGTTGCAGGGACATTAGCATCAGGTGCTGCTGCAGGTAGTGGTGCTGCTGACAAACCAATAACTGGTGTAACAACAGGCGCAACAGCAGTAGGTAGTTTTGTAGCAGGGACTACAGTTACAGGTAAAGCTAATCCTATTATACCTAATGCAGTAGGTACTGGCGCTGCTAACTCACCAAGCTTTGACGCAAAAGCTAGTCTAACACTAGCATCAGCAACCGCTACTGCAACCTTTGGAGATTTTGCTGATGAGGATGCACAAGGTAGTAAAACTCTTACAGGAGTTTCATCCACTGGCGCAGCTAATTTATTAACTGGTAATCCAATACCAAACGGTATATACAGACCGTTGTTTATTGCACCTACTAATTTAGATCCTATAAGAAGAAAAGCTACAGTTAACATTGTACCTTATAGAGAATACAAAGTATATATAACAGGAACAGGTTAGGAATTTTAAATGGCATACAAATGGCCTGATTTAGATCCAGATGAGATTGCAGATTTCAGCGTTGATTGGTCACGTTTCTTAACTAGCGTTGGTGGCGATACTATAGCTAGTGTTGTTTGGCAAGTTAATGGAGAGACACTAGGTTCTTTCGAAAGTTTTGGTGGAGTTGGTGGTGATCTAATGGTTCAGTCACCTACCAATACAGATACAGTTGCTACTGTTCGTTTTAGTTCTGGGATAAACGGAACAAGATATAAGGTTACTTGTAGAATAACAACAACAGATGGTAACGTGTATGAAAGAGTTATCTTTCTAAGGGTGAGGTCCAGATAATGGCATATGATTTTCTTGGATTAACAAATGACGTTAACAGAAGACTTAACGAAGTAGAACTTACAACAACTAATTTTGCAGCCACTACAGGTTACTATAGTTTTGTAAAAGAAGCTATCAACTCTGCTATAAGACATATCAATCAAGAAGAGTTTGAATGGCCTTGGAACCACGTAGAAGAAGAGCTTACTCTTGTTGCAGGTGTGTCTAGAGAACCCTTTCCTGTAGATGCTAAAACACTTGACATGCAATCGTTTAGGATACAGAGGAGTGCTACACTAGGTAATGGAACACAATACCTTAAAGCACTACAGTACGAAGAGTATTTAGAAAAGTATGTAGATCAAGAGTATGATAGTGGTACAGCCAATAGAGGTATGCCAAGATTTATAGTTCGTGCGCCTAGTAGAGAGTTTATATTAACACCAGAGCCAGATAAAGCGTATACCCTTACTTATGAATACTACATACTAGGGTTTGATTTAGTTTTAGCTGCAGATGTACCAAGTATACCTGAGTCCTATAGACACGTAATTGTAAATGGTGCTATGTATTATGTGTATCAGTTTAGAAACGATGCACAGATGGCTAACATGTCAAAGCAAATGTTTACAGAAGGTATCAAGTACCTAAGAACCCAGCACATAAATAGATCTGATTACATTAGAGATAGAAGAGTACACTTTTAATGGCAACACAATGGGCAACATTTCCTGTAGAGATGAAAGGTGGCTTAATCTCTAACATGAGCCTACTACAGCAAGGAGTGAATGCTGTAGGTTCTGCTTCTACATTGGAAAACTTTGAGGTAGACAAAGAAGGTGGCTACACAAAGATAAGAGGCTATGCAAAATTTAGTACTACTGCAGTTCCAGGCACAGGAGATATACTTGGAGTTAAAGTAATATCTAGTAGCAGAGTAATAGCTGCACGTAAAATAAATACTGCTGCTGTCACAGCTTATGCAACTGTTACTGCTGCAGTAAATGGTGCAATAAGTAGTGCTACAGCTTTAGTGTTAGACACTAACAATGGTACTATAGAAGTAGGAATGACTGTTACAGGTACAGGTATATCTGGTGATGTAGAAGTTACTGCAGTTGCAGACCAGAACAATATAACACTTTCATCTGCACAATCTATAGCTAATGACGTAGTACTTACTTTTGGTAAACTGGGTGCTACTGATGTAGGTAAGACAGGATACTACTACAGTACAGGTTCAGGTTGGACTAACACTAATATAAGTAGTAATTCTAATGGTGGTAAAGTAAATCACGCAGCATATAATCTAGATGGTAGTGATAAGATTATTTTTGTAGATGGTGTGAGCTTTCCTAGTATATATGATGTAAGCGGTAATACTCAAACAAACCTATCAGCCTCAAGTGCAAAAATAAATACAGATGTACAGGGTTCTGATCGTGTTGTAATATTTAAGAACACAGCTTTCTATACTAAAGATCACACTCTTCTATTTACAGCACCCTACACAATAGACAATTTCTCAGCAGCAGACGGTGCAGGTACTATAAGTTTATCTCACGACATCACAGGTATAGCAGTATTTCGTGATCAACTTATCATATTCACCACAGATACAATCAGTAGATTAACAGGTACATCTTCATCAGATTTTCAATTACAACCTATTACAGAAAAGATAGGATGTATAAATGGTGACACGGTTCAGGAGATAGGTGGAGACATAATGTACCTAGCACCTGATGGTCTGAGACTTCTTAGTGCGACAGATCGTATTGGTGATTTTGCTCTAGATGTTGCTTCTGATAAAATTGCAGAAGACGCAGCCTCATTTTTAAGCGGAGCTACTAGTTATTGTAGTGCTGTATTTAGAGAGAAGTCTCAGTATAGGATATTTGCATATCAAGCATCGCAAGCATCTTCGTCTGCTAAAGGGTTGATAGCTACTAAGAAATCTGCTCAAGGTTCTGCTGGTATTGAATGGTCTACTACTAGAGGAATAAAGGTAGGTGCTATAGATAGTGTTTATAATGCTAACGCAGAGACAATAGCCTTTGGTAACAGTGACGGCTTTACATATATAATGGACACAGGCACTACCTTCGATGGTACATCTGTGGAGGCTACCCTAGAGACAGCGTTTATGCCTATAGACGATCCACAGATTAGAAAAACTTTTTATAAAGCTGTTTGGTTTCTAGATCCTGAAGGTACTGTTGATATTGATTTTAATGTAAAGTTTGACTTCGATTCAAAAACACGTAATAATGTTGTACAACCAGATAAGATAGACATAACAACTTCAGGAGTTTCCGTAGCTTTTTTTGGCGGTGTTGGTGTAAGCTTTGCAGCATCAGGTGGGAGTAGTTTCGGATCTACTCTAGAAAAGATATACCCAACAAATATAATAGGATCAGGAGATACTATAGCATTGCGTATATCAGATAAAAGTTCTAACCCTATATTTACAGTAGATACTTGTATCTTAGAATACAAAACAAACGACAGACAATAAGGAAGAAGTAAATGCCAGCAGGATATACTAGACAGGATACTACAGGAGCGTTAGCTAACGGCAATCCTATTGATGCTGATTTGTTTAACAATGAATACAACGCAATAGAAAGTTCTATGAATGCTTCATCAGGTCACAACCATGATGGTACTACAGGTGGTGGCGCTACTATAAATAAAGTTGGACCTTCTAATGAACTAGAAGTAGACTCCAGTGCAATCTTCCCAAAAGTTAACAATCTTGTAGACAACGGTAAGACAGGACTCCGTTGGAAAGACGGTTATTTTGCAGGTAACCTCACTACAGATGACTTATCTTTGAGTGGTGAAGTAAAGACTGATTTAATACCTGATACAGATGATACACGAGATTTAGGATCTTCCTCAAAGAAGTGGAAAGATATACATATATCAGGAACACTAGCAGCAGATAAACCAATAACACAAACCCAGACAGATTTAAATGCAACAGGCGGTACACTTGCAATAGACTTTTCATTATCTAATCACTTTAAAGTAGCTATCAGTGCCGCTACAACTTTTTCATTTACTAATTTAACTGTTGGTCAATATGGGCATATAATAATTGTACAGAATGGTACAGGAGGCTATAGCTTTACTTTACCTACTGCTGCTAAGACACCTGTAAATGGCGCAACTATTGTACAAAGTACTGGTGCTAACGAGATAAGTGTGATAGGATATTATATTATGAGTTCTACTCAAGTACTCACTAACTACATTGGTGATTTCGCATAATGACTCCTGATGAACTAGAAGCTATGTTGGATAGAGCAGCCAAGCGTGGAGCTACAGCAGCACTACGTGAAGTAGGTCTACATGATGATGACGCTCGTAAAGATATAGTTGAGATCCGTAGCTTGTTAGAAGCATGGCGTGATACACGTAAAGGTATTTGGTCAACCGTAATTAAGATGTCAACTGTAGCAGTAATAACATTCATTGCCGCATCATTGTGGATGCAAATAGGGAAATAAAAATATGGCTCAGAAATTTGTAGGGTTTAAGCCTGAAACATTACAGAAAAAAATACTACCAGCGTTGGGCTATGATGGACCTTCAGATGAAAAGTCTATAAACTTATTCTTAGCATCCAGCCCTTCAGCAGCCGCTAAGATGGGTGCATATACTATGGCAGCTAGGCAGATGGTTGAAGGTAAACCTGTCAATGCAAATCTTGGAGAGCAAATACGTCAAGCTGCAAGAGATTCGGGCCGACAAAGACCTATGCGAAAGTTTACTGCAGCACAGTTGAGAGATCCAAGGTATCAGCCGACTCGTAATCCTGACGGCACACCAATAAATCCCCAACACTTTAGCCACGGTAAAACTCCTGCTCAAGTGGCTGCTGATACTGCAGCAGCGCAAGCTGATATGGGAGTTACACCTAGACCCGAAGATACTGCTGACGAAAGCGGTGGTGGTAACGGCGACAGTGGAGGTGGTGATGGAACAGGCACAGGAAGTGGTGTACTATCAGGAAGCCAAACCACAAAACAAATACAGACAGACCCTACAAAAATGGTTACAACCGCAAATGTTGTATCTAATGATGGAGGGGCTGCTACACAGATAGACCAACAAGCAGGTAATGCAGGTCAAGCGGATCAGGCTACCTTACAGATGGGAAATGTAGCTCAGGATGCTTCAGCAGCAGCTAAGACTAATGCTGGTTATCAAAAAGCTGTAATGTCACAGGGTGATGTAGCAGCATCTGTAAACAATATTAATTCTGCACAGGGCAATGTAAGCGCACAGGCACAGGTTGACCCTGCTAAATTAGATCCTGATAAACTTGCTTCATTAAACTTAAATGCTGCACAGTTAGGACAGGCACAGACGGTAAATGCTCCTGCTGATCTAGAGGTAACACCAGATCAACTTATAGATGGTAGTGGTGTAGATCAGTCGCAAGTAGATTCTGCATTTGGTACAGGTGAAGTCAAGGCTGCGTCTGTACAGGATGAAATGGCAGACTTGATGCAAGACTTTGATGGTGGTGAAACACCTGCATGGGCTGCAGGAGCTATGCGTAATGCATCAGCAGCAATGGCTGCACGTGGATTGTCAGCATCTAGTATGGCAGGTATGGCTATAGTTCAGTCTGCTATGGAAGCAGCTTTACCTATAGCTGCACAGGATGCATCTAATAAGCAACAGATGGCTATGTTAAAAGCAGAACAACGTGCTAAGTTTATGGGTATGGACTTTGATCAGAAGTTCCAAACTAAAGTAAAGAATGCAGCGAGGATCTCTGAAGTAGCTAACATGAACTTTACTGCAGATCAACAGGTAGCATTAGAGAATGCACGTATGGCTCAGACGGTAGACTTAGCTAACCTATCAAACTCACAGGCTAAGGTGATGGCTGATGCTGCATCTATGTCACAGGCAGACATGACTAACTTAGATAACCGTCAAAAAGCAAGAGCGCAGAATGCACAGTCTTTCTTACAGATGGATATGCAGAACTTAGACAACGAACAAAAGACAACTATGTTTAAAGCGCAAGCAAACATAAGTTCTATACTAAGTGATCAAGCTGCAGAAAATGCTGCAAGCCAATTCAACGCTACATCGCAGAACCAGACAGATCAGTTCTTCGCAGGGCTACAGACACAGGTATCCCAGTTTAATACAGAACAGCAGAATGCTATGAATAGGTTTAATGCTGGAGAAGCCAACGCAATAAACAAGTTTAACTCATCACAAGTAAATCAACGAGATCAGTTTAACGCAGCAAACCATCTTGTAATAGCTCAAGCAAACGCTAAATGGATGCAGAATGTGACTACTGCAGATAATGCAGCACAGAACCAAGCGAACAGAGATGCTGCTATGGTCGCCAATAACTTAACAAGAGCAGCCTATGACGAGGTTCTACAGAGAGAGCGAGACATATTAGGATGGGCTTGGAAGTCTGGGGAAAACGCTATGGCAAGGGATAATGCGATTGCAACTGCACAAATTTCTTCTGACGGTTCTGGTAGTAGTGCCTTTTCAGAAGGGCTTGGGAGCTTCGCTGCCAAACTCACAGAAACCGCCATGCAAAATATCTTCTTCGGTAAAGGGTAGTACAATGTACAATGAAAACAGAGTTATAAACGCTTACGAACAGTACGGTAAAGTAAAAGATACTCAAGCAAAGAACAGCAAACAAAACTCTGGTAGTACCTATGATGAGGTTACTCAAACAATTACTTCAGGGCTAGGTTCCCCTTTAACCTTTAACACTGAGAAAGATGAAGAAGATAATAGAACATTTGATCAGAAGATATATGATGGGCTGAAGAACTTTGGTGCTAACTTGTTTGGCGCACCTGACCCAGACAGAGATTCAATGTTAATAGATGCTTATGATAACGAATCTCTTCTCACTGTACCACAGGTAACTGAGTCTGGAGT